>FWPV01002580.1_pt1 | contig 43991 bp, 30 predicted proteins | sample 2228371 | NCBI WGS metagenome assembly FWPV01 (sample SAMEA103939776, study PRJEB20133) | metagenome
GACAGGTCGGACCGGTCCGACGCGTCCGACCGGCCGGAGGGCTCGCCCGCCCGGGGCGGGCGGGGCTTGCGGGAGGACTTGCGGGCCGGGCGCTTGCGGACGGGCTGGTCCGGCGCGGCCGCGCTGGGATCGAGGGCGAGGTCGCCCTGCTCGGTGCTCATGGATGCGGTGGTTGATTGAATGTTGGGGCGCCGGCGCGCAACCGCCGCATCACCCACTGAACTTGATCCCGCAGGTGCTCGAGGGACCCGTTGTTGTGGAGGACGATGTCGGCCCGGCGCGCTTTCTCCCCGAGGGGAAGCTGGCGCTGGCGGCGATGGTGGATTTGGGATTCGGTCATTCCTTTGGCTTTGAGGCGCGCTTCCTGCACTTCCGGGGAGCAGCTCACGCAGATGGTCCGCGCGAAGTGGCCTTGCAGGTCGTTTTCAAACAACAGTGGGATTTCCACTATGAGGACCGGATGGTTTTCGCGCAGGCGCCGCATCCAGCGGCGCCGGACGCGGGGGTGCACAAGCGACTCCAGGAGGGCCAAAGCCTCGGAATCGCCGAAAACCCTACGCCCGAGCCGCGCCCTGTCAACCCTTCCTTCCGCGTCCAGCACCCCGGGGCCGAAGGCGGCGCGCACGGCGGCGATCAGGCCGGCGTCGGTGGCGAGCAGCTCGCGGACCAGCGCGTCGGTCTCGACGGTGGCGGCGCCGGCCTCCGCGAAGAACCGGAGGGCGGTGGACTTGCCGCATCCGATGCCGCCTGTCAGTCCGATGTTCATGGCCGCACGGCCGGCCGCGGGGCATGCGGCCGGCCCGGCCCCCAGTTGCTGCCGGGGGGCCGGCCGGCCTTCAAGCAAAATGCGCGCGGCGCGCAAAAGGGATTGCCCCGCCGGCGGGGCCGCGCCTATCTTGTCCGACCGCAAAAGGCCGCCATGACTCCCGGTTTCTCGCTGCATTCCGTCGCCACCGACGACCCGCGCGCCGTCGAGGCGGCCATTCGCGACACCGCCCAAGCCTGTTTCCCGGGCGAGAAGGTGGAGCGCATCCAGCAGCTGGTGCAGTCGGTGGAGGACCTCTATTGCGGCCGGATACCCGAATACCAGGCCAGCGACATGGCCTACCATGACCTGGAGCACACCCTGCAGGTGACGCTGTGCTGGACCCGCATGTTCCACTCGCTCAAGGTCAACCGTCCCGAGGTGCCGGCGACCTACGCGGATTTCCTGCTGGGCGTCGCGGCCTGCCTGCTGCACGACACCGGATACATCAAGGAGACGGACGACCCGGCCGGCACCGGCGCCAAGTACGTGCTGATCCACGAGCACCGCAGCTGCCAGATCGCGCGGCGCTTCCTGCTGAGCCAGCGGTGGCCGGACAGCGCCATCGCGGTGGTGCAGCGGATGGTCGCCGCGACCGGTCCGCGCGCGGTGATCGACGGCATCCCGTTCGCCAGCCCGACGGAAAAGGCCCTCGCCCAGATGCTGGCCACCGCCGACTTTCTGGCCCAGATGGCGGACCCGCTCTACCTGAAGAAGCTGCCCGCGCTGTTCAAGGAGTTCGAGGAGTTTGACCGGCTGCGTGGCGCCAGCCAGACCGAGCGGCCGTTCCCGAGCCTCGACACGCTGGTGTCGAGCACGCCGCGGTTCTGGTACCAGTTCGTGCTGCCGCGCCTGAAAGGCGACTACAACGGCATGTACCGGCTGCTCAACCAGCCCTATCCCGACGGTCCCAACGCCTACCTGATGCAGGCGGAGACCAACATCGAGGCGCTGCAGCCCTTGACCTCCGACAACAACGCCCAACCATGAAACCGAACCTGCGCACCCTGCGGCTGCTGCTGTGCCTGGCCCTGGCCGGCTGCGCCAGCGGTCCGACCTTCTTCTCGGAATCCTACCTTGCCGCGCTGGCGTCCACCGAATTCTCCCGGCTCAAGGAGGAGATGACCATCTCGACCGACCCGGCGGGCACGGCGCAAGTCGCGCGGGTCAGCCGGCGCATCGCGGAGGCGCTCGGTCCGGAGATGCCGGAAGCCGATTGGGAATACGTCCTGTTCGAGGACCCCTCGGCCAACGCCTTCGCGATGCCGGGCGGCAAGATCGCCGTGTTCACCGGGCTGCTCAAGCTGGTCGAAAGCGACGACGAGCTGGCGGCGGTGATCGGCCACGAGATCGCGCACGTGCTGCTGCGCCACGCCAACCAGCGCATGTCGGCGGAAGTGCTGCGCGGACTGGGCGGGGTGGCGGCCGCCTACGGCACACGGGACATGAGCGACGAGAACCGGGCGCTGGTGCTGGCCGCCTACGGTATCGGCACCCAAGTCGGCATCATGCTGCCCTACAGCCGGGCGCACGAAATCCAGGCGGACCGGCTGGGGCTGCTGATCGCCGCCCGGGCCGGCTACGACCCGCGCGCGGCCCTGCGCTTCTGGCAGCGGATGGAGCAGGCCAGCCCCTCCAGCCTGCCGGAGTTTTTGTCCACCCACCCGGGTTACGGCACGCGCCTGCGCACCCTGCAGGAGGCCATGCCGGAGGCCCTGCAATGGTACGAGCAGGCGCGCCGCGGCTGAAGCGGCTCTTTAGCATTGACGGCCCGCGCCCCGTGGCGGCACAACCGCAGGCCGATGGGCGTCCTGGTGCTGACGGTTTTCCTGAGCCTCCTGCTGGTGGCGCTGTTCGTGGTCCTGTTCGTCGCCGAGCGACGCCGCAAGGGATTCGGCAGCGCCGAGCAGGACGCGCTGCTGCCGTTCGGCGACGAGGACCCGCGGCGCAAACCCTGACCCGAACATGAGCGAGACGCACTCCCCCACTCCCGCCCGCCATGTGATCACCTACGATGACCACCATGTGCGGCTGTTCCTGGTGGCGGCCATCGCCTGGGGCCTGATCGGCATGCTGGTCGGCGTCCTGATCGCCCTGCAGCTCAACTTCCACATCCTGAACCTCGAGCTGCCGTGGCTGACCTTCGGGCGGTTGCGCCCGCTGCACACCAACGGGGCGATCTTCGCGTTCGTCGGCAACATGATGTTCGCCGGCATTTACCATTCGACCCAGCGGCTGTGCAAGACGCGCACCGCCAGCGACCTGCTCACCGCCATCCATTTCTGGGGGTGGCAGTTGATCATCCTCGGCGCGGTGCTCACGCTGCCGCTGGGGCTCACCCAGAGCAAGGAGTACGCCGAGCTGATCTGGCCGCTGGACATCGCGGTGGCCGTGGTCTGGGTGGTGTTCGGCATCAACTTCTTCTGGACCTTGGCGCGGCGCAACGAGCCGACCCTGTACGTGGCCATCTGGTTCTACATCGCTACCATCGTCACGGTGGCGATGCTGTACGTGGTCAACAACCTGGCGCTGCCGACCTCGCTGCTGCACAGCTACCCGGTGTTCGGCGGGGTGAAGGACGCCCTGGTGCAATGGTGGTACGGGCACAACGCCGTGGCCTTCTTCCTGACCACGCCGATCCTCGGGATCATGTATTACTACATCCCGAAGGCGGCCAACCGGCCGGTGTACAGCTACCGGCTGAGCGTGGTGCACTTCTGGTCGCTGGTGTTCATCTACATCTGGGCGGGGCCGCACCACCTGCTGAACACCTCGCTGCCGCACTGGCTGCAGGCCCTCGGGATGCTGTTCTCGCTGATGCTGTGGGCCCCCAGCTGGGGCGGCATGCTCAACGGCCTGCTGACCCTGCGCGGCGCATGGGACCGCGTGCGGCGCGACCCGGTGCTGAAGTTCTTCGCCGCCGGGGTGACCTTCTACGGCATGTCCACATTCGAGGGACCGCTGCTGTCGATCCGCGCGGTCAATTACCTGAGCCACTACACCGACTGGACCATCGGCCACGTGCACGGCGGCACCCTCGGCTGGAACGGCTTCATGGCCGCCGGCATGTTCTATTTCCTCGCCCCGCGGCTGTGGAACCGCCCGCTGCACTCGGTGGCGCTGGCCAACATGCACTTCTGGATCGGGTTTGTCGGCATCCTGCTGTATGTCGCCTCGATGTGGGCCAGCGGCATCACGCAGGGGCTGATGCTCAACGCCACGGTCGAGCAGGGCACCGTGCTCGCGTACCCGAATTTCCTCGACACGCTCACCGCCATCCGGCCGCTGATGCTGACGCGGGCCGTCGGCGGCGCGCTCTACCTGATCGGCTGGGGGCTGCTGGTGTTCAACATTTGGAAGACGGTCGCCGGGGCGGCGCCGGTCAACGGCACCATCACCGTGGCGGCGGCGGAAATCGAGGAGACGCGCCGGACCGAGGGCACCATCCGGCTGGCGGGCGCCTTCTTCAACTGGCCGATGTTCTACGCGTTCTGGGTGATGCTCGGCCTGTGCCTGTGGTTCTTCGGCGACGGCCTGGTGATGCTCGCCGGCATCACCTGCATCGCCCTGTTTTCGCTGGTGGCGATCGTGCACTTCCAGGCGACCTCCGCCAAGTGGAGCGACTGGTACGAGCGGCTGCTGGGCAACTGGGGGCCGTTCTCGATCCTGGTGTTCATCGCGGTGGCGGTCGGCGGGATGGTCCAGATCATCCCCACGCTGGTGGTGCAGACCGCCGCGAACGTCGAGGACCGCCTGCAGGTGCCGTACACGCCGCTGGAGCTGGCCGGGCGCGACATATACGTCGCCGAGGGCTGCTACAACTGCCACAGCCAGCAGATCCGCACCATCAAGCCCGACGTGCTGCGCTACGGCGACTACTCGCGGCTGGGCGAGTCGCTCTACGACCACCCGTTCCAGTGGGGCTCCAAGCGCACCGGCCCGGACCTCGCGCGCGAGGGCGGCAAACGGCCGAACGTCTGGCACTACGACCACATGCGCAAGCCGACCGACATCTCGCCCGGCTCGAACATGCCCCCGTACCCGTGGCTGCTGGAGCGCGGCGTCGACTTCGGCGCGCTGCCCGGCCGGGTGGCGGCGCTGCGCCGGCTGGGCGTGCCCTACCCGGACTGGAGCGACGCGGAGGTGATCGCGCTGGCGCAGGCCCAGGCCGCGGCGATCGCGGCCGACCTGGAGGCCAATTTCCGCGCCACCGCGCCCGACCGCCAGATCGTGGCGCTGATCGCCTATCTGCAAAAGCTCGGCGCCTACGAGGAGCCGGCGCCGGCCGCGCCCGGTCCGGCCCGCTGACCCGCCCGCCATGTTCCAGCGCGTGCAGTTTCCCGACTGGCAGACGGCCGCCGCGGTCGCGGTCACGCTGCTGTCGCTGGCCGCCTTCCTGTACCTGTGCTGGCGCGCGCTGCGCATGAGCCGTGACGACCGGCGGCGCATCGCCCGCCTGCCCCTCGCATCCGAACAACCGGAACCCGCCCGCCATGAGCCGACCGAACGAACCAAGGGATGACAAGCTGCGGCCGCACGTCTACGACGGCATCCAGGAGTACGACAACCGGCTGCCCAACTGGTGGCTGTGGACCTTTTACGGCGCCGTGATCTTCTCGGTCGTGTACTGGTTTGCCTACTACAACATCGCCGCGCTGCGCGGCGACGCCGAGGTGGTGGAGGCGCAGATGGCGCGGGTCGAGGAGGCGCGGCTGGCGGCCGTCGGCGAGATCACCGAGGAGGCGCTGTGGCAAATGAGCCGCAACCCGGGGTTCGTGGCGGCCGGCCGGCAGGTCTTCCGCGACAAGTGCGTGGCGTGCCACGGGCCGAACCTCGAGGGCGGCATCGGGGTGAACCTTGTCGACGCCGAGTGGAAATGGGGCAACCGGGCGCTCAGCGTGTATGCGGTGGTCGCCAACGGCTCGCCCGACCGCATGGCCGGCATGCAGGCATGGCTGGGCGAGCTCGGGCCGCAGAAAGTCAGCCAGGTGGTCGCCTACGTGCTCAGCCACCACACCGAGGAACGCATGGCCGAGGCGGTCTCCCTCAACACGCCGGTCGGCCTGTGACGGGGCGGGCCGCCCCGCGAAGCCGCATGAAATCCGGTCTCCGTCAGCCCAACCTGGACACGGTCACCTCGATCAACGAGGACGGGTCGCGCTATGTCATCCATCCGGCCGACGTGAGCGGCCGCTTCACCCGGTGGCGGCGCGTCACGGCGCTGCTGCTGATCGCCGTCTATGTGCTGCTTCCCTGGATACCGGTGGGCGGCTATCCGGCGGTGTTTCTGGACGTGCTCGGGCGGCGCTTCCACCTGTTCGGCATCACGCTGGCGGCGCAGGACCTGTGGCTGCTGTTCTTTCTGGTGTCGGGGCTGGCGTTCCTGCTGTTCTGCGTGACGGCGTTGTTCGGGCGCGTCTGGTGCGGCTGGGCCTGCCCGCAGACGGTGTTTCTCGAGCACGTGTTCCGCCGCATCGAGCGCTGGATCGAGGGCGACGCGCCCGCCCGCCGCCGGCTCGACGCGGCCCCGTGGAGCCCGGCCAAGCTGGCCCGGCGCGGGCTCAAGCTGGCGGTTTTCGCGCTGCTGGCGACGGCGATCGCGCACGTGTTCCTCGCCTATTTCATCTCGATCCCGCAGCTGTGGGACTGGATGCGCGCCTCGCCGCTGGAGCATTGGCGCGCCTTCCTGTTCGTGTTCGCCTTCAGCGCGGTCCTGTTCGTGAACTTCACCTGGTTCCGCGAGCAGCTGTGCATCGTGATCTGCCCGTACGGGCGCTTCCAGGGGGCGCTCATCGACGACGACACGCTGAACGTGGCGTACGACCACCGGCGCGGCAACCCGCCCGGGCCGCTGAAGGACCCGCAGGCCGGCGATTGCATCGACTGCCGGCGCTGCATCCAGGTGTGCCCGACCGGCATCGACATCCGCCAGGGGCTGCAGCTCGAGTGCATCGGCTGCGCCGCCTGCATGGACGCCTGCGACGCGATCATGGACAAGGTGGGCCGTCCGCGCGGGCTGATCCGGTACGCTTCCGACCGCAACCTGCTCGGGCATGCGACCCGCTGGGTGCGGCCGCGCACGATCCTGTACACCGGGCTGCTGCTGCTCGGCATGGGGGTGGCCGCGCTGGCGTTCCACTCGGTCGACAAGGCGCTGGCGACGGCCACCCGCATGCCGGGGCCGCCCTTCTATGTGAGCGACACGCATGTGCGCAACCAGTACCAGGTGCGGCTGGTCAACAAGGACACGCGGCCGCTGGCCTTCACGGTGACGGCGCGGGCGGAGGGCGGGGAAGCGCCGCTGGAAGTGGCGGGGTTCGGTGAGGATACGGTGCTTGAGCCGATGGAGGAGCGCACCGTCACGCTGGTGGTGCGGGTGGCGCGGGAAGCGTTCGCCGGCCCGTTCCCGCTGGAAATCATCGTCGGCGCGGAGCCGGGGGGCATCCGGATTCACCGCGGCGTCGAGTTTCTCGGCCCCGATCCGGCGCTGCTGCGCCGGCAAGCGCCGTGAAGCGGGCGCGGCCGACCCGGGGCGGCGGCCGCAGCCTGTGGCTGTGGGTCGCGCTCGCCTTCGCGGTGCTGGCGGCCGCGTGGGGCGGGTTGATTGTGCTGGCGCTGCAACGGCAGCCGGAAGTGATTGAAATCAAGGGCCGCTGAGGCAATGTGGGCGGCATGTCGGGGCAACTGATCCTGCTGTTCCTGTTCCAGGCCGGGCTGGCGCTGGCGTTCACCTGGTTCATCGCCCGGGTGCTGTTGGGGGACGCGGCCGGCGAGGCGCGGGCGCGGCTGCGCCGCGTGTTGGAACGCTTCCGGCTGGCGGTGCTGGCGCTGGCGCTGGTGTTGCCGGTCGTGCTGTTCGCGGTGTACGCGCGCAGCCTGCCGGAGGACCAGCCGGTGACGCTGGCCCTGTGGCCGGCGGGGTGGCTGCTGCTGATTCTGGCCGGGGTGGCGGGCGGCCTGACGCTGGCCCTGCGGGCGCGGCCCGGCGCGGGGGACCGCCGGTCATGATTGATCCTTCCGGCATCACCGGCCCATGGCCGGCGTTTGCGGCGGGATTGGTGACCAGTCTGCACTGCGCCGGCATGTGCGGCCCGCTGGCGTGTTACCTCGCTCCAAGGCCGGGATCGGGAAGCGCCTTCGCCACCGTGGCCGGCCTGTACCATGCGGGGCGGCTGGTGTCCTACACGCTGGCCGGGGCGGCCGCCGGCGGGCTGGGCATGGTGGCGCTCGGGTGGGTCGAAATCTATCAGCATTCGCTGTCGCGCTTTCTGCCGTGGCTGCTGGTGCTGTTTTTTGTGGCGGTGGGGCTGCGCATCGACCGCCGGGTGCCCAAGCCGGCGCTGCTGGCCGGGGCGCTGGCGCGCGCCCAACGGCTGATCCAGCCGATGCCGCGGCCGCTGGCCGGTCTGGCGATCGGGCTGCTGACGCCGCTGCTGCCCTGCGCGCCGCTGTACGCCGTGTTCGGCCTGGCGCTGATGACCCAGTCGCCGGTGCGCGGGGCGGAATTCCTGCTGCTGTTCGGGCTGGGCACCCTGCCGCTGTTGTGGGCGGTGCAGGCGGCCTACGCGCGCTGGCAGGCGGCCGTGTCCCCGGCGGCGATCGCGCGGCTGCAGCAGGCGGTGGCGCTGATCGCGGCGGTGGTCCTCGCCCTGCGGCTGTACTTTTTCGAGACGGGCGAGGGCGGCCTGTTCTGCCACGGCGGCTGATGGCAGGGGGCTACAAGACCTGCGTCCACTGCGGCACGCCCTACTCGGCGGCGGCCCGGCCGGACTCGGAATTCTGCTGCAACGGCTGCGCCTACGTGCACCGGCTGATCCGCCAGGCGGGGCTGGAGCACTACTACGAGCTGCGCGACCGGCGCATCCCGCCGGTTGGTTCCGCCGCCCTGCAGCCGCGCGACTACGGCTGGCTCGAGGCGCGCGCGGCGGCCAGCGAGGCGGCGTCGCCCAATCTTGCCGAGCTGGTGCTGGACCTTGAGGGCATCTCCTGCATCGGCTGCGTCTGGCTGATCGAGAAACTGTTCCGCGACCATCCGGGGGCGGTGCGCATCGAGATCAACACCCAGTACGGCCAGGTGCGCCTGCAATGGCGGCCGGGGGTGTTCCGCGTGGCCGACTTTGCGCGGGAAATCCAGCAGTTCGGGTATGTCCTCGGGCCGCCCGGCGAGCGGCCGCAGCAGGAGAGCCGGCGGCTGGCCGGACGCATCGGCCTGTGCGCGGCGTTCGCCCTCAACACCATGCTGTTCACGCTCCCGCGCTACCTCGGCATGGAGCCGGATTTTTTCCTGGCCGACCTGTTCGAGCTGCTCAGCCTGCTGTTCGCGACCCTGAGCCTGCTGGCGGGCGGCAGCTACTTCATCAAGCGGGGCCTGCTCAGCCTCAGGCAGGGCGTGCTGCACATTGATTTGCCGATCGCGCTCGGCATCGTGCTGGCCTGGGCCGGGTCGCTGCTCGGCTGGGCGCTGGACGACCCCCGCTTCCTGTACTTCGATTTTGTCGCGATTTTCATTTTTCTGATGTTGACGGGCCGCTGGGTGCAGGAGCGCGCCTTGGAACGCAACCGCCACCGGTTGCTCAGCCGCAACAAGGCCCCGCGCGAGGCCCATGTGGTGGCCGACGACCTTGCCACGGAGAGCGTGCTGCCGCTGGAGCGTCTCGAGCCCGGCCAGCGCCTGCGCGTGCTGCCGGGCGAAGTGGTGCCGGTGCTGGCCGAGCTGGAATCGGCCATGGGCGCGTTCTCGTTGGAATGGATCAACGGCGAGTCGGCCATGCGCACCCTCGGCGGCGGCCAATGGGTGCCGGCCGGGGCGCAAAACATCGGGGTCGAACCGGTCCTGGTCCGCGCGCGCCAGCGGTGGGCCGATTCGCTGTTGTTCCGGCTCTTGACGGCGCAGCCGGCGGATCAGCGCCACCGGTTCATGGAGCGCGTGCTGCGGGTCTACCTGCTGGCGGTGCTGGCCGTCGCGCTGGCCGGTGCGCTCGTCTGGGCGCTGGGGCTTGGGGATGGGCGCACCGCCCTGCAGGTGTTGTTGTCGGTGCTGGTGGTCTCCTGTCCCTGTGCGATCGGGGTGGCCTACCCCCTTGCCCAGGAATGGGCGGTGCTGCAGTTGCGCCGCCATGGGGTGTTCGTGCGCACGCCGGACTTGTTCGCGGCGCTCGGCAAGGTGCGCCAAGTGGTTTTCGACAAGACGGGCACCCTCACGCTGGAGGCGCCCGAGCTGGCCAACCCGCAAGCCATGGCCGCGCTCAGCCCGGCCGACCGCGCGGTGCTGCGCGAGATGGTGCAGGCATCCCTCCACCCGGTCAGCCGGGCCCTGCGCGAGGCCCTGCTCGGCCTCCCGGAGGAGACCATCCGGGCGCCGGCAGACCTCGCCATCACCGAGGAGATCGGGATGGGGCTGGTGGCGACGGCCGGGGACACACGCTGGACCCTCGGCCGCCCCGGCTGGGCGGAATCCTCGGAGCGTTCGGACGCGGCAGCCGGCTCAGAACAGCCGGAAGGCTGCCGCTTCTGCCGCGATGGCCGGCGGCTGGCGGGATTTGTGTTTCGCGAGGCGCTGCGGGAGGACGCGCAGGCCGCGCTACAGGAGCTGCGGGCGCGCTTTCCGGTAACGATCCTGTCGGGCGATCAGGAACAGAGGGTACGGGAGCTGGCGGCGCTCCTCGGTCTGCCGGCGGAAGCGGCCTTGGGCGGGCAGAGCCCCCAGCAAAAGGCGCGGTTCATGGAGCAGGCCGGTCGGGCAGCGCTGTTTGTGGGGGACGGCGCCAATGACGCCCTCGCGTTTGCGCGCGCCGCCGTGCGGGGCACACCGGCCACGCCGCACGGCCTGCTGCAGGACAAGGCGGATTTTTATTTCACGGGCCGGGGGCTCGGCGGCCTGTTGCGGCTGTTCGCGGTACATCGGCTGCGCCGGCGCGCGGTGCGGGCCGCGTTCGTGCTGGCGGTCGCCTACAATGTGGCGGTGGTTGCCGTGGCACTGGCCGGCCGCATGCACCCGCTGCTGGCGGCGATCCTGATGCCGCTCAGTTCATTGGCGACCATCGGCGTGGTCGCGGCCGTCTATCGCCACGGCGCGCGCCAGCTTCAGACTTGATCCGCCTCCCGGCATCCCCGAAGTTCGGGTGCTGTGCCCGATGCCCTGCAACGATTCCGCCGCCTGACCGGCCGCAGCCGCAAACAGGCCGCGCATGCCTTCCGGCCCCGCGTGCCGCCGCGCGAAATCGCCTTGGTCGGGCTGCTGCTGGTCAACGTGCTGTGGCTGGTTTACGCGTTGGGCGGGGTGCGCCTGTGGGGTGAACTGGGCGGCTTGGCCCTGGCGGTTGCCACGCTGCTGTTGCTGCCGCGCTGGGGCAAGGGCGAGCTCGAGGGCGCCGGCAGCCCCGTGTGGCGCCTGCTCCGCCTGCCCCTGTTCTGGTGCGGATTCGGGCTGTATGCGTGGTTCGTGATCCAGTCGTGGAACCTCGCCTGGGAGTGGACCACAGCGCCCGACGGCCGTCCCAAGCTGCTGTCCCTCGAACCGCGCGTGGCCTGGCTGCCGGCCGGCCTGCTCACGCCCCTCGACGAGAACAACGCGCTGCGCTCCATGACCTACTATGCCATTCCGTGGCTTGCCTGCAGCGCCGCATGGGCCGGGCTCACGACGCGCCGGGCGACCCGCTGGCTGCTGCACGGCCTCGCCTTGCTCGGGGTGGGCTTTGCCGTGCTGGCGTTGGGCCAATATTTCACCCGCGCCGAGCGCATCCTCGGGATTTTCCCGACCATTCCCGCCAAGGCGGGCACCCCCATTCCCTTCTGGGGCACCCTGATCAATGAGAACCACGCCGCCTTCTTCCTGATCCTTGCCACCGGCCTGTGCCTCGGCCAGTTCCTGTCCGGCTGGCACCGCGACCTGCGCCAGTTCCGCACCGGCGGCGGCGCATGGCTGCTTTACCTCGGCTGCGCCATCGTGACGACCTTCGCCACCCTCATGGCGCAGGCGCGCGGCGCCATCGCCGCCATCATCCTGTTCTGGCTGCTGTTCCTTGCGATTTGCAGCGTGTTCTTCATCCGCCGGTTCGGGGCGCGCGGGTTCGCCCTGCCGGGGGTGATCCTGGCGCTGTTCGTGGTCATGGGGATCAAGTTTGTGATCAATCCGGACATTTTCGAGCGCCAGCGCCAGGAATGGATCAAGACGTTCAGCCTGGTGGAGAACCCGGAGGCGGAGGCCCGCTATTTCATGGGCCGCATCAGTTGGGACATGATCGCGGACAAGCCATGGCTGGGCCACGGGGCCGGCAGTTTTCGCTACACCCACCTGCCCTACCTGCAGCGCTATCCGGAGTTCCGCACGCAAAACCCGCGCTGGCTGCCCAACCCCATCACCGGCAAGCGCGAGCGGCGGGTCCAGACGCTGTGGTTCCAGGACGCGCATGTGGACCTGCTCCAGTATGTGGTCGAATGGGGCATCGTCGGCTGCCTGTTCCCGCTCGCGGGGGCGGCCTGGCTGCTGTACCGCGGCCTGCGCGCACGGCACGGCTGGGACAGCGGCGGGCTGACGATTGTGGTGGCGGTGCTGGTGGTGCTGCTGGGCGGGCTGGTCGAGTTTCACCTGCGCATCCCGCTGGTGCTGCTGTACGGGTGCCTGTCCCTCACCTTGGCGGTCAAATCGGCGGACTTGGAGGCGCAGGCGTGAGCGTTCCGGCAATCGACTTCAAGGCGGCGCTGAACGAGGAGCAGTACCGCGCGGTGACGGCGCCCGCCGGCCCGGCGCTGGTGCTGGCCGGGGCCGGCTCGGGCAAGACCCGCACCCTCACCTACCGCGTCGCATGGCTGCTCACCGAGGCGGGGCTGCATCCCGACCAGCTGCTGCTGTTGACCTTCACCAACAAGGCCGCCCGCGAGATGATCCACCGCGTGCAGACGCTCACCGGGGGCGGCCACGCCACCCGCTGGGCCGGCACCTTCCATTCCATCGGCGGCCGCCTGCTGCGCATCCACGGCCACCACATCGGGCTGTCCCCGCACTTCACCATCCTCGACCAAGGGGATGCCGAGGCGCTCCTGACCAGCGTCATCAAGGAGGCGGACAAGGCGTTCCTGAAATCCAAGGACCACCCGAAGCCGCGGGTCATCCACAACCTGCTTTCGTACGCCCGCAACACCCAGCAGTCCTTCGCGGAGCTGTTCCGCACGCGCTACCCGTGGCATGAGCGGATCGCCGCCCAGGTGAGCGGTTTCGTGCAGGCCTACGAGGCGGCCAAGCGCGCCCAACAGGTGGTCGATTACGATGACCTGCTGGTGCTGTGGCTGCGCCTGCTGCAGGAATTCCCGGAGGTGCGCGCGGCCTGCCAGGCCCATTTCCCGTGCATCCTTGTGGACGAATACCAGGACACCAACATCCTGCAGGCCAAGATCATCGACACCATCGGCGCCCACCACAACATCATGGCGGTGGGCGACGACGCCCAATGCATCTACACTTGGCGCGGGGCCGACTTCGAGAACATCCGCAGCTTCCCGGAGCGCCACCCTGGCACCCGTATCTACAAAATCGTCACCAACTACCGCAGCACCCCGCCCATTCTCCGGCTCGCCAACAGCGTGCTCGCCATGCAGCCGGGCGATGCCGGCTACCCGAAGGAGCTGGTGGCGCACCGCGCCGGCAGCGTGCGCCCCTGCCTGGTGCCGCTGCTGGACTCCCGCCAGCAGGCGCAGTTCCTCGTCGCGCGCATCCGCGCGCTGCATGAGGAGGGCCACGCGCTCTCCGACATCGCCGTGCTGTACCGCGCCCACTACCAGGCGCTCGACGCCCAGCTCGAGTTCAGCCGCTGCGGTGTCCCGTTCGTCATCACCAGCGGCCTGCAGTTTTTCGAGCTGGCGCACATCAAGGACTTCACCGCGCAACTGCGGGTGCTCGCCAACCCCGAGGACGAGCCGGCCTTTGAGCGGCTGCTGTGCCTGCTGCCGAAGGTCGGTCCGGCCACGGTGCGCAAGGTGCGCGCCGCCGTGGCCGCGGAACTGGCCCGGCAGCAAGCGGGCGCCACCGGGCCCGCCAACCTCTTCGGCGAGGGGGAGGCGGGCGCCGCGGGCCGCCGGGCGGATTTCTTCGCGGCGCTGGCCGGCGAGGCGGTCGTGCAGCGCCTGCCGGCCGAGGCCCGCGACGACTTCCGCAGCCTCGCGGCGACCTTCCTCGAGGCGCGGCGGCTGCTTGAGGCCAAGCCGCCGGTCCGCCCGGAACAGGTCGTGGAGCGCATGCTGCAGGGCTGGTACGGCGACTACATCCGCAACGCCTATCCCGACTGGGAAAACCGGCAGGACGACCTCAACTCGATCGTGGGGTTTGCCGCCCGCTTCGACACGATGGCCGAGCTGCTGGCCCAGCTCGTCCTGATGAATTCCGAGACCTCGGACCGGCATATCGAACCCGACGAGGACGCCGTGCGCATGACCACCATCCACCAGGCCAAGGGGCTCGAGTTTCCGGTTGTGTTCCTGATCGGCTGCGCCGAGGAATGGCTGCCGCTGCGGCGCGCCATCGAGGAAGGCAACATCGAGGAGGAGCGCCGCCTGTTTTACGTGGCGATCACCCGTGCCATGGATGAGCTGTACCTCTGCTTCCCGATGCTGTGCGCCGACCGCGGCGGCGTGCAGCACCTGCAGCCGAGCCGCTTCCTCGCCGAGATTCCCAAGGACTGCGTCGAGAAGCTGTCGTTCCGCGGCGACTGGCGCGGCGGCGGCGGCTGGTGAGCCCCGGCCTTGACGGCGCCGGGCCGGCGGCCGAAGCTGGCCGCCATGAACCGCCTGCGCCTCGCCCTTGCCGCCCTGCTGGCCGCCGCCAACCATGCGCCCGCCCTCACCATCGGCACCGCCTATGCCCGTTTTTACGATGCCCCTGAAATCCGGCCGATCCGCCAATACTTCGGCGCCAGCCTCACCGGCCAGCGCTACCGCACCGTGGTGGCCAGCCAGCCGGACAACCCCGCCGGCCAGTACTTCATCCTCCGCCTCAAGGGGCCGCGGCCGGTGCCCCCGGCGGCCGCCCGCATCACATGGTACGCCACCGACGTCAAGGAACCGCGCACCCACCAGTGGCCGCTGGCCGACACCCGGATCGCAAACTGGCTTTACCTCGGCCTGAGCGGGACCGACTGGCCGGACCGGCAGGTCCAGCCGCTGGCCTGGCGCATCGAGTTGCTCGACGCCGCCGGCGCCCCCCTCGCCGAATGGAAGAGCTTCCTGTGGGAGATGCCCTGACCGTTGCGCTCGGTACCTGCCAAATAAAAAGGGGGCCGCTCGGGCCCCCGTGTCAGCGACAAAACAACTGCCGCAGCGGGCGAATTACGGCGCAAATTGCGACTCCACCTGCAGGAACAGGCGGCCACCTGCGGGCAGTGGTTCCGTGTGGGAGAGATTCGCATCGGCACCAAGGTATGGCGAGGTGCTCGTCGCCTGCCACGTGTTCAGGTCGTCGGACTTTTTCACCCGGTACTTGAAGCCGGACAGACCGTACCACTCGATCCCGACATTGCCGCCGACAGACTCAACTTCTTGCACGGCGAAGGACGGGTGTTCAAACAGCGCCTTGAGCGACTTTGAACCATGCACAGGGACGGTGATGGCCAGATCGATCCCGAGAATGGCCGCGTTCGGATCACCGGCATAGGCCCAACCGACGAAGGTGGCCCCGGGAGCGGGAATCGCGGTCAGGATGGCGGTGCCGCCATCCTGCACCACACCGCCACCCACCACCGACCCGAACACCGGATTGATCGGGGCGCCCGTGACCGTGTAGTTGTTCGAGCCTTCAAGGACGATCACAAGATCATCAGCCGAGGTGAAAGCACGGTTATTGCTGCCCCGGCACCAGACCCGGATGCTGGTGATGTACGCGCCAGCCGGGGACTCGAAACCGAAGAAGTGGTCGTGCAGACCGGCTGACTGGCGTAACTTGGTCGAGCGGAGCACCGCGGACGAGCTGCCGTTACTGTAGTGGGCCTGCGCCCACAAACGCTCCAAGCCGTCCGGATTATTGTGCTGGAAGTCGTTGCGTGAGAGATAGACGACGCCGGCCATCACCACCTTGTCGCTGGCCTTGAACACGTAGTCGTAGGAGGTTACAAGCCCATGGGCGACGTCGCCGGAGACAGGGGCCCGCGCGCTCGGGTTGCCGCTGAGGGTGAAGGGACCAATGGCGCCGCCGTCATACCAGTAATTGTTGTCAATGACGGGGGCCGGAACCCCGGGACCGGCGGCGGTGGCAAGATAAGCGGCGCCCGAAAGCTCCGTATAGTACTTCGGGCCGGGTGCCACGTCAATCTGCGCGCTTCCTATCTGGGCGCGCACCTTGTACGTGCCACGCAAGAAGGTGCCGGTAGCCGTGTATTTGCCCTGTGCGTCGCGATTCAACACAAGCGGCCCGGGCACCGGGGTGTCATTGGCCGGGCTGGGATCGTACAGCAGCGTGCCCGAATCGCCCACCAAGGTTTCAAAATTAATCACACCGGCCAGCCCCTGCGGGTATTTTTCCGCGACAATCGAGCGCATCACGGACAACGGCACCGAACCGGCGGCACCCAGGTTGTCGGCCTCGAACTCGATGCCGTTGGTGTTCGGCCCGATCAGGTCGACAACTCCGAGGGCCATGTAATCGAGCACCGCGAAGTTGCGTCGCGCCTCGATGTTGGTGACCGAGCCCGAGAGGACGCCCGACCCGACGGTCAAATTCGGCGTTGTGTCCGTGCTGGAGACACCCGCAGGGGAAATCCACGCGCCGAAATCGTAGTTGGCGAGCCCGATGGCCCGGAAGACAACGGTCTCACCCGCGTCGAACAGCGTCCGTAAACGATTGCCGGACGCCCCACCGGGCGTCGTCACCCGGAACAAGGTGCCGCCGTTCGGCACATACACCATGCGGTAATCGCCGAATTCGAAGATCGGGCGGATGTTCAGCGGGGCATAGATGGGTATGACCAGGCTCACTTCCGTGTCGCTGGGCGTGCCCAGAATGGTGGCATCCGTGAAATCATGGAACGGCTGCCATGAATCCCGCGGGCCCTTGTAGCCGCGCCAGCCGGTCAAAACGTAATCGTTGGCCGTGTCGGGAATCATGCGGAAGGTCACCTCGGTGCCCGGGGACAGCGGCGTATTGGCCACGTAATCCGCCCCGCCCACCTCGACAAACAGCGTGCCGCCGGTGATCTGGTAGCCGGGGGTGTTGGGATCGATGTCAGTCGGCAGGGTGACGATCAGGTTGCCGGGGTTGCTCGGCACCGGCGGAACAACATCATCCCACGAAGTGCCAAACTTCAGTTCGTCGACAACCGTGACGGTCTTCTGGCTGCGCAACTCGATCCGGGTCAAATTCGCGAGCGGCACCGTGCCGGGACGGGTGATGGATAGATCCGGAGAGGCCGAGTCCTCGCGGGCCGGATTGAACCACGCATGCATCGCCGTGATGTTGCCGGAGCCGTCCGTGTCGATGCGAACGACGACCAGGTAAGTGACGCCGGCCGCGCCCGTGATGTCCGCCTGGGCGCCCGGCAATTCCAATTTGCCGTCATACAACTTGACCGCGACATAGTGGTTCCAATCACTGTTGAGGCGCAGGAACAGCTCGTGCTTGTCGGTGCTGATCCCGAGCGACTCCGCCTCCATGGTGAACCGGAAATACAACGGGCCCGTGGTGGCGATTGGTCCGGAGGCATTATAGGTCAGGTAATTGTTCATCGCGTTGGGGTTGAGCGCACCTTTCAACCGGAGAGCGCGCACGCCCCCATTCAGGAAGGCGCCACCGTCGATCTGATAATCGAGCCCATACCGGGTCACCTCGACTTTGCCGACTCGGTCCGCACTGGCGATGGTCCACCCATCGGCGGAGGGGAACTGGGTCGGATACAAACCTTCATTGTCGAAAACATAGGCTTGGCGCGCGCTCAACGCGGAGCCGCCTAAGGCCAAGCAAGCCACCCAGGCAAACAGCCGGAGGACTGTGCTGGATCGGTTGGTTGTGCGTGGCGGGTAGGTCGATTTCATGGACGTCATGTATGGGGATTTGATGTTGATGTGTTTGTACAAACGTTAACGAACGGTAAAATTTTAGCCGATTTACCGTGGCGGGAACATGCAAATTCACGCCAGCCGGTAGCCCGGATTGCGCCACAGATGCCCGATTTCCTTGTAGAGGGCACTCGCGGTTTAATATGAACAGGGTTAGAGGGTTAGGGATGACGGGGGACATATAACCATGCACCGGCGGGCCCTACATGAGCCGCCGGGATGTAGACGAAGCGGTCAAGGTCGTACAGCCAGACGAATGGCCCAATGGGGTAAATCCAGCCGAGGAAGCCGCCGGTATCGACGGTGCCGTCCGGTTGGATCGGCCATTCGGCCCAGAAGGGTTCCGGCTCCGCCCGCTCGAGACGGATTTGCGGCACCTCAGCGGTCCAGTCCACGACGAGGTCTTCGTCCGTCGCGATGGCAAGGCGGAACTGATAATCGGCAATGTTCAACCACGGGCTGTCCAAGGACGGCCATGATTCATCGAAGGCCAAGGCTTGGCCGTTGACGGACACCGTGGGGACCGTGTGGTTGGGATCTCTGGGCCATGGGTTGGTCTGCAGGGCGCGGTTGAAGGCGATGGCGAGGGTATCGCCGCGCGTGTTGGTGTAGGAAACGGTCAGGTTGTCCCAGTCGACACTGACCGGGTTGCCCTGGACAGCGGCTTGGAAGGCCGCCAGCGAGCCGAACTCCTGCTCGGTGCCCACCTCGAAAATGAACCCGGTCTGCCACGGCTGCCCGTCAACTCCCCGGCTTTTAATGACATGGAAGCCTTGGGACTCGAGGGCGCGCCGGTCACGGACCCAGCCAGGCTTGAGGATTTTGACGGCCACGAAGACCGTTCCATCACGCAGGAAAATCCAATTGTCGGCGCCCGCGGTATAACTCATGTGGGACGGGTAGCGAACTTGACCGAGGGGAATCATGGGGCCGGATCGCTCGGCGGCCCACTGGCCGAAACCGGCCCACGGATCGGTGGCCGGAATGTCAAACAGCATGATGGCGGTGTTTTCGTGGTGGGCCGTCTGCATGAAGGGCGAGGTCGGGGCCCGCCAATCGTTTTCCCCGCCGGTCACGCTGCGCCAATAGGGATGGAAAGCCGTTATCTGCCGGATGGGTGCCCCGCCCGCCCAGGCGATGCCGAACTGCGCGTCGTCGAGCTGGAACGCGGTCGGCAGATGGCGCACGACGCCGGAGCTTACCGCATAACCAGGTTCATGGTAGGTGGTGCGCATGACATAGCGGTCGGGATTCCACTGGAAATGCGGCTGCTGCATCCGGGCGGTCCACGGCTGGGTGAAGCCGCGGGCAGAAATCCAATCGAGGATTTCCGGCGGGCGCCAGTCGGACACGGCAAAAAACATCACCGGGCTGGTCGGGTCGATGGTGCGGGTGGGCTCGACCACGCCATGCCCCCAGAACAGCCAGAGCAGCCACTGGCTGTGGGCGCCGGTGATGGACAGATTCATGTCGCCGGCATAGCGGCTCCATGGCGGCAACAGGACCTCCTGGAACGAGCCGAGGGCGAGAATGCTGAAGTGATACAGCAGGGAGGCCTGGGCGATGGCGCGCATTTCCGGGTCCTCGGCATAATCGTAGAGGTTCACCATCGGTGTAAGGTGGTAAACCAGGTAGTTTGGGGACAGGCATTCGCTGTAGCCGGCCCGAAACTCGTTGCGGCCGACACTGGCAAGAAGCTCCTTGGTCCGGCGCATGAGTTCGCCGCTGGAGATGGATTCGTTGCCCCAGCGCCACTGCGCGTCCGGGAAAGCCTGCGCCAACAAATAGCCGCTGGACCATGTCATCTTGCGATGATTTTCGGTGCCGAAGTTGCCCCAGTTGTGGGCCGGGTCGGTGGCCGTGGCGCGGATCGCGGCCAGTTGGTCGGGAGTCAGGTGGGCGCGCGCCAAGTAGAGCCCGCGCACCTGCATGATTGCATTGAACCACAATTCGCCGCCATAGCCGGTGCCGGCCAGATAGGCGCGGGCGGCCTCGTCCTGCCCGCCGGTGGCCGCCAAATGGGCAAGGGCATTGCCATAAGGCAGCTTGCCGGCACCACCGGGAAGGGGCAGCGGCACCGCCCGCAAGCGCTCCAACAGGAAAGCGGAACGGTCATCCACGCCGGCACCGCTGGCGGCGGCAAAAGTGACAAGCAAGAAGGCGGTGGCGACCCACCAGCGGAATTTTGATGAGGGCGACATGGCTGACGCTGTCGGGCTCAGGGGAGCGGGTTGAAGAAATGGTTCCAACCCCATAGCGAGGTGGTTTTCCCGTACTGGAACTGGCCGCCGCCACGGTCCCAGACATAGATCCAGCCGAGGGACTCGTTGTACATCCAATAAGCGGTGCCGGCAGGCACTGCAGGGGCGGAACCCGCAAGGTAAAGCCATCCCCACGGCACTTGGTAGACCCATGGCAGGCTGCCCATGTGGACAAAGCCCATGAACGGCGAATACCCCCAATGGACAGTGGCGCCGAAGACCCAACCGAGGTCCGTCTGATTCCACTCACCGGGGGCCAGCACCGGCGGGGGCGGCTCGCCATCCGGACTGCCCGCGTATTTGGCCACGGCGTTCAGGAACACCCGCGCGCCTGTTTCGCTCAAGTTATAGAGCCCGGTCGTACCGATGCCCGCGGCAAAATACATGCGGGGAGCGGCGGGCACCGCGATGCGCAACGGCGTGGGCAGGGGCGGTTGCGGCGGATTGCCGCCCACCTGTTCGGTGAAGGCGGGTATGCCGGGTTGCAGTTCAAGCAGCACCGGGTCCCGGGTCGGAATGTCGCCGTAGGTCGGGTCAACAAAGGAAGGATAGCTGAATTCAAGGATCACCGAAACGTTGGAGGGGTAGAGGTAGTTGGGGTTGTTGCTGAATTTCCGGTGGCTCTGCGGCAGAATCTTGGACAGGTCCGTGTCGTAAATCGGCAGTCGATTGCCGTCCACGAGCGTCACGCCCTCCAGCAGCGCGGGGTCATGAGTGGTCACCACGGGGCGGAGATCGGGGAAGACGAACCGTTCGCCGTCTTGGGGCGCCCTGCGGTCGTAGGCGCCGATCAAATTGGGCGCGTAAGGATATCCGTAGCTCCAGCCAAAGCCCCAGTCGCCGAAGGGATTGGTCGCCATAAGGACGCTTTGCATGACGATCATGGGCACGGGCAGGCTGTTCCATTGCTGGATGAGCAGTGTGGAAGGTTCGCCGTTCTCACGGCCGCCCTTGGAGTAGCCTTTATGATCGATGTCATTACTGAAGATGATCAGGTCGGCCTGGCTGAGAAAATCGACCTGGGCTTGGGACAGCTTGTAGTCTCCCACGGTCGTGTAGGGCTCGCCGATTTCGCCCCAGAACTGATGGGACAGGGACACCGCCCCCGTTGTGGGGTCCTCGTCGCGAATGGTGACGGAACGATGGACCTCGTAGCCGGCAGCGGTGAGCAAATCGGTGAAGCCCTTGTCGGCCGGATCGGTGTCCTCCAGCCCGAGAGCGGCCTTCAGCGCGGCATAGCGGCTGTTGCGGAGGGCGCGCGGAATGCCGCTCCAATCCACGTTCTCATAATTGGCCCATGCATTCAAGTCGCCGGCAACGCGGAGGGCTTCCCGCTGCTCGGCATTGTATTGGGCGGTGACAACCCTCTGGATCGCCTGTTGGGCGGGGGTGTTGTCGGAAATGAAAATGATGCGGGGCGCCGCCACGGTCCAACCACCGGCAACCAACAGGGCGACAGACAAAAGACAGCGTATCGGGTTCATGGCATACAAGTAATTCGGGGATTCGGGTCGTTCAAGGTTTAGAAATCAATCTGGACCGACACGCGCACATCGCGGCCCTCGATGTGGAAGAGCGTCACTTCGGGCAAGTCGCCGACCTTGCGGCGGTCGCTGAGGGCGATCAGCTCGCGCCTGTCAAACAGGTTGCGGACATTGATGTTGAGGCGCCAATCGAGTCCTTTCCAGCGCCATTTGTAGCCGGCCCCGGCATCCCACAGGGTGTAAGCCGGGACGGGCGCCTTGGTGTTTTCGCCCAGCCCGCGGTGGATTGCGTCATTGAACCCGCCGCCGGCGCGGGCCCACGGCGCCTCGGCGGCACGCTCGGAAGTGTAACGCGCGCCCAGCCGCAGGTCGAGTCCCTCCAGCCGCCCCTCGGTGAAATCATATTTGGACCAGAGGGTGAACGAATGGACCGGCACGTCGGTGTTGCGGGTGCCGGCGGAGAGGTTGCCCTGGTAGGTGCTGGGGCGCTTGGGATCGGCGAAGTCCTCGGCCGGCAGGTACCAATACCATGGCTCCATGCCGGTCACGATGGGCGGGTCGACCAGCCCGGACAAACCGTTGGTGATCTCCACCACGTTGTACGTGTAGCTGAGGATCATCTGCCAGTTGTCCAGCGGCCGCAGCTGGAGACGTATCTCCCAACCCGTGGATTCCTCGTCAAAGGTGTGGTAGGCGCCCCGGTCCTCGCCCGGGTGGTTGCCAAGCGAGGACCACATGAATTGGGGTGAGCCGGTGCCGACGCCAGCCGCATCGAGTTCGCGTGCCTGCTGAATGTACTCGAGGAGGTTGAGCCCGTACCCGTTGGGAGCGGTGTTGGTGGCCGGATCATAGCGGCCGGGATTGTCGGCGGGTCCGAACGGAAAGATGAAGAACGGGCGGTTGTTGGCGTCGAAGATGCGCTCCACGCCGGGCATATTGAGCGGCAGCACCTGGTAGGTTCCGGTAGCCATGTCGTACACGCCGAGGAAGCTCATGAAGCGCTGGAACTCGTCCGGGCGCGCGGCGGTTCCCGCCAGCATCGCGGCGGTGATCGGCTCGTCCGGCTTGAAGTTGCCGCGGCTGGGGTTCGGGGCATAAAAGGAATAGCGCACCCCGCCGCGCTTTTGCAGGTTGAAGTAGGTGAGGCGCCCGGAAACGCGCCCCTGCCAGAAAGTGAGTTTGGCGCCCACCTCGCGGTTGCGGGTGAATTCGGGAGGGAAACCGCGGTCCAAGCCGTCGCGTTGGGCGACGTTGGACAGGGCGATGCCTTCACCATAGACTCCGTGAACCGAGACATTCTCGTTGAGGGCGACGGACAAGCCGGCGGTGGGCGTCTCCATGCGGAACGGCCGGCCGGCGTTGGCATAACCATCAACGGAACCCCGTCCAACCAAGGGATCGTAGGGCGGGGACCAAGTGCCGTCCGGCAGGTGGTTGCTGCGCAGAAAACGCGAATGGGTCCGATCCCAGCGGTAGCCAAGCACCGGGTTGATGCGGTTCCTCCAGATGTTGCCCTGATAAAGCAGGTAGTGGCCGGTGTACCATTCGTTGAACCGGTTCTCCCAGCGGGGCGGCACCAACGGCTCCCCGGCATAGCGCGGTGAGGTGCCATCGAGCGGCCACGTCCGGAAAGCGCCCTGATCCTCGAGGAGGGAACGCTCCGGGAATTCGGTCGTGCGCCGCCGCTCGCTGATCTCCTGGCGACCGGCGACAAAGCTGTGGACACCGCGCCAGAACTCGTACGAGGCCAGAATGGCCACCCGCGCCTGCTCGGTGGTCCGGTTGTCCCAAAGATCGCCAAAGCCGTAGATAAGGAACTCGTCGACGGGCCCTGGTGAACCAGGCCCATAAATGAAGCGCGAATCGCCGAGCGCAAATTGGCGCTCGTCGCGGTACTGGCGCTCGCGGTTGCCGGCCACCAGCAGGCGGTAGTTGCGCCCGATCTGCTGGGTGAACTCAAGACTGGCACTGAGCACATCGTCATCGATGAAAGGGTCGGGCCCACCCAGATTCACATACTGGCCAAGGCCGAGATAATCCCGCAGGAACGTGGGGGACTCTCCCGTTTGACGCCGGAACTGCCCGCCGCCCAAGTCGATCGCGCCAAACGGAAAGGGCGGACTGCCGAGCGAGGGGAAGGGGTAAGGGACATCCGCAAAGCCCGTGCCCTGCTGCTTGCGCCAGCCCTGTTCGAGACTGAGGAACAGGCTGGTGCGGTTTTCGTTGGCGCGCAGTTGCACGCCCGGGGACAGGAACAGCGTCTCGGTGGTCTTGTCCGGGAACTCCGACCCCTCGGTTTGGGCCGCCATTGTGGCAATGTAATCCAGCGTGTACCGCCGCTCCTTGAAAAGCGGACCGGTGGCCTCGAGCGTCGCGCGGTAAAAATCGTTGGAGCCGACGAAGAACTCCGTCGTGGCGCGCCGCTCCGGCAGGGGACGCTTGGTGATGACATTGGTGATGCCCGAGATCGAGCCGATGCCGTACAGCAGCGATTGCGGTCCGCCGGCGCGCTCCACCCGCCCGATGTTGATCGAGTCCACCCGCGCCTTGGTGAAGAACCCGTTCTTGAGGGTCGGCGCACGAAAGCCCCGGGTGACGATGTCGGTCTCGGCGTTCTGGATCGAGCGCGCGTCGAATTCAACCCCGAGGGTGTAGCTGCCGGCGGTTTGGCCGCTGATGGTGTTCTCGAGTTGCAGCCCGGAGTCGTAGGCCAGGATTTCCCGCATGCTGGTCGAGCCGGTGTCGGCAATCAGGTCCGGCATGAACACGTCGATGGCGAAGGGGCTGTCCTTGAGCGGGGTGTTGAGGAAGGTGCCGGTCAGGCTGTTGGTCGCCTGATAGCCCATGCCCCGGTCCGCCGCGACCACAAATTCGGGCAGCACGAAGACCTCTTGCGGCAGCTCCGGGCGCTCCGGTTCGAGCGCAAGCTGGGCGGTCAGCACACCGGCGGCAAGCAGCAGGTGCAGACCGGACAAAATCAGCCGCTGCGACAGGGCAGTCATTGGAACGAAGGGGTAAGGGTAGGTTGGGTTGCAGTGCATGCCTGCTGAAGGCAAAGTGTAGTCACCCGTGCTCCGCGGACAAAGCAGTTATTGCGTCAGTAGTGTTGTATTTTGCGACACCGGGCCTTGCGGCGGGAAAACACGCAGCAGTCACGGCGAGTGGCTGCTGCAGATTTGCATTGAAGCACCGGTGTCGGCAGTGGATGAGGGGAGGCATGCGCATCGCACCACACAGTCGCATCCTGTTTCAGGGAGACAGCATCACGGACGCCGGCCGGGACCGCAGCCTGCCCGGCTCGCTGGGCACCGGCTACGCCATGATGGCGGCCGGTTTCCTTGCGGCAGTGCAGCCCCAATTGGGGCCGGTGTGCCTGAACCGCGGAATTTCCGGCAACCGCACCGGCGACTTGCTGGCCCGCTGGCAGGAGGACTGCATCGACCTGCAGCCGGATGTCCTGTCGATCCTGATCGGCATCAACGACGTGTGGCGGCGCTACGACCGCAACCTGCCGACGGCGGTGGAAGCGTTCGAGCGGAACTACCGCACGCTGCTGGAGCGCGCCCGCGCGGCCCTGCCGCGCGTTCAGCTCATCCTGATGGAACCCTTTGTGCTGCCGGTCCCCGAGGACCGCAAGGCATGGCGCGAGGACCTCGACCCGAAGATCGCCGTGGTGCGCCAGCTCGCGCGGGATTTCGGGGCGACCTATATTCCCTTGGACGGCATCTTCGCGGCGGCGGCCACGCAGCAGCCGCCCGCCTACTGGGCGGCGGACGGCGTCCATCCCACGCCGGCCGGCCATGCCCTGATCGCCTACCACTGGCTGCGCGCCGTGGGCGCGCTGGGCTGAAGCCCTCGGCCCTTGCTCTTGCTCCTGCTCCTGCTCTTGCTCCTGCTCCTGCTCCTGCTCTTGCTCCTGCTCCTGCTCCTGCTCTTGCTCCTGCTCCTGCAACGCCGGCCGGGCAGCGACTGCGGGAAGGGGGAGCAAGAGCATGAGCAAGTGCAAGGAGCAAGAGCATGAGCATGAGCATGAGCAAGGAGTAGGAGAAGGGGCGGGCTTCGCCGCCTTGACAAGGGGGGCGCTCATGCCATCCCTTCGCACAAGCATGTCCCAAGACCATTACCGCGACTACATCGGCCGCAAATTCATCGCCCTGAGCGTGGTGCTCACGCTGGTGTTCTGGGCGGGCTTCACCTGGCTGTTGATGCCGTTTGTGCCGGCGGAGTCGCTGCACTGGCAGGTGGTGTTCGGCGGATTCACGGCGGCCTGCCTGGCGGGCGTGTTCTTCCTTGCGACCCACATGTTCCAGCTGGTGTTGCAGGAGCAGCGTGCGGCCCGGCGCGGGCGCCGTGCCTGACGGCGGCCATTCTTCACGCTTGCCCTCCGGCGGGGAATCTTTGATGGTGCGGCTGGACGTTCCAGCTGATGGCGCTCATTCACCGGCATTATCCGATCCCCAACCTGGACTTCCGGGACTTCTGGGACATTTGCAGCCATTACCTGCGCATCCATCCCAAATACCGCACCATCCTCTACTCGATCGACGGCTTCACCAGCCCGATCTGCGAGAACGAAAGCGACGTGTCGAAGGTGTTGCGGCTGATTGCCCTGCATCAGGGGGAAGTGCGCCGCTACATCGCCCGCTACTACTTGTCGCCGGCCAGCGAGCCGGGCGACTACGGCAACGCCAAGATGGAGTACCTGCCGGAGTCGCACGATTTCCAGCCGTTCGGGCTGCACTTCTACGCGGACACCGACAACAAGCTGCTGATCTACCAGTTCGAGGATTTCATCTACAACGGCTACACCTTCGAGGAGGAGGGCGCCACCGAGATCGAGTACGGGCTGCCCTGCGAAGTGCTGGCGACCGTCATCGACATCCGCGCGTTCTCGGCGTTCTGCGAGCAGCCCAACATCGAGTCGCCGTACACCTGCGGGCTGATGACCGCCTTCTACAACATGGTGCGCAACGGCTTCAAACGCTACCCGCCCGACCTGGTGAAATTCCTCGGCGACGGCGTGCTGGCCGTCTGGCAGACCACCTCAAAAGACCGGAAAATCGCGATCGAGACCTGTCTGGAAGGGCTCAAGCAGATGCCGGTCACCTGGCGCCAGCTGGTGCGCGGCCCGGAATTCACGCACGGCGCCCCGGAAGGCCTCGCCTCCGGCGTCAGCTTCGGCCTGGCCAGCAAAATTTCCATCGACAACGACTACATCGGCCGGCCGATCAACCTTGCCAGCCGGCTGTGCAGCGTGTGCCCGCCGGCCAAGACCTACATCGCCCGCAATGTGCCGGACGTGGAAGCGTTCGGCGTCAAGCCCCTCTCCATCCGTCTGAAAAGCTACGGCGAGCAGAAGGTCTGGCTGATGGATGTGATCTGATCCGGGGCTACTCCTCGAGCGGAATTTCCTCCACGAAGGCGGTGTAGGGGTTGCCGTTGACCGAAAGCTGCACCTCGCGCACGCGGCCGCCGGCGGTCGCAACGGGCCGCGGGGCCGCGGCGGCGGCCGGAACCGAAGCCGCCGGGGCGGCGGGCGCCGGTGCCGGTGCCGCGACCGGTGCGGGTGCCGGCGGTGGGACCGCCGTGACGGTTTCCGGTTTCGGCGCCTGTCCTTGCTTGGCCCCCATGGCCTCCTTGTGTTTTTTCAGCTCGTGGGGGAACATCGCCGCGATGACGCAGTGCTCGTCATCGTAAGGCAGCCCCTCTTTTTTGAGCTGCTCGCGCAGGGCCGGCATTTGCGGCGGAATCAGGTCGGCCGGGCGGCAGGTGATCGGCTCCTTGCCGGACTTTTCGGCGGCGATCTTCTGCACTTCCTTGTCGACAGGCGCGGGAGTCTGGCCATAATAGCCAAGGGCGATATCCATTGCTTGGGGGCTGAAGTTCTTCCAGCGGCCGAACTTGACGTTGAGCATCGCCTGGACGCCGACGATCTGGGAGGTCGGGGTCACCAGCGGAATCCAGCCAAGCGCGGCGCGCACCACCGGGATTTCCCGGAACACCTCGTTGAAGCGGTCCTCCATCTTCTGCTCCTTGAGCTGGTTGCGGAAGTTGCTGAGCATGCCGCCGGGCACCTGGTAGGTAAGCGCGTCGGTGTCCACGACCTCGTTGGCGTGGGAGGTGTAGGGGCTCAATTCTTGGTACACCTTGGTGAAGTGCTCGCGCAGAGCCTGGAGGGTGTCGAGGTCGTAATGCGGCTTGCGGGGGTGGTCGTACAGCAGGCTGAGCATGCGGACGGTGTCCGGCTGCCCGGTGCCGTTGGCGAAGGGGACAATCGAGGTGTCGATCATGTCCGCCCCCGCCTCGATGGCCGCGTAGTAGGTGCTGGCGCCGAGCCCGGCCGTCTCATGGGTGTGGACGACAACCGGAATCTTCACCCGCTCCTTCAGCCCCTTGACGATTTTGTAGGCGATCACCGGCGGGATGAGACCGGCCATGTCCTTGACGCAGATCGAGTCGCACCCCATGGCCTCGATCTCCTCGCCCAGCTTGAGGAAAGTCTCGACCGTGTGAACCGGGCTGGAGGTGTAGCACATCACCCCTTGGGCGTGCTTGCCGGCCTCCTTGGCCGCCTTGACCGCCGTGCGGATGTTGCGCAGGTCGTTCAAGGCGTCGAATATCCGGAAAATGTCCATCCCGTGCTTGGCGGCCAAGTGGACGAAGGTTTCCACCACGTCGTCCGGGAAATTGGCGTACTGCACGATGTTCTGGCCGCGCAGCAGCATCATGTGGGGTGTCTTGGGGGTACCGGCCTTGATCCGGTCCAGCCGGTCGAAGGGGAATTCATTGAGGAAGCGCAAGCCGGCGTCGATGGTGGCGCCGCCCCATGTTTCGAGCGCCCCAAAGCCGAGGCTGTCCAGCATGCCGAGTGCCGGCAGCATTTGTTCGGTGGACATGCGCGTGGCGGCGAGCGACTGGTGGCCGTCGCGCAAGACCGTGTTGTTGAAGATCACGTGCTTGGCCATGGTGGCGCGAACGCTATGGGGCCGGTTTTCCCCTGACAAGGAAGAAGGGTGCCGCGCCCGCGGAATTCAGCAGGGCGCGTGGGGCGGTGGTGCCGGCTCCCGCCAAGGCGCGGGCGAGGCCGCCATGCCGTACAGGTGCAGGGCGCCGGCGACCAGCGTGGCGGCGGTCTCGACCCGCAGCACCAGCGGGCCAAGGGAGACAAAGTGGCAGCCGGCCGCCCGCATCCGGGCGTATTCGGCGGGCGAGAAATCGCCCTCCGGGCCGACGAAAACCTGGGCGTCGGCCGGCCGAACCGGAAGCGATTGGAGAAAGGACCACAGCGGAACCGCATCCGGCTGGAGCGCCGCGCACAGGCGCAGGCCGGCGGGCCCGCGCGCAAGCGCGGTGGCGAGCGGCAGCGGGGGCGCCAGCACCGGCAGCCACGGGTTGCCGGACTGCTTGAGCGCCTCGACCAGGATGCTCTCCCAGCGCTCCAACTTGGCGCCGGCCTTGTCCGGGACGGCTTCGGCATGCTCGGTCACCAGCGGCGTGATCTCCGAAACGCCCAGCTCGACCGCCTTCTGCAGCAGAGCCGGAAAGGTCCGTCCCTTCGGCAGCGCCACCAATAAATGGACACGCAATGCCGGCGGCGGGACCACATTGACCGATTCCAGCTCCAATTCGCTCCCACGGCCATCGCCGGCGCGGCAGTGGCCGACCGCTCCGCTGCCGTTCAGCAGCTCGACCGGTTCGCCCGGTCGCGCCCGACGGACCCGGAACAGGTGGTGCGCCTCTTCCGGGGCCAGCGGCGGCAGCCTTACCCCGCCATCCCACTGCGGGCAAAACACGCGCAACATGCCTTCCTTCTGCCCCCCGCTGCGGCCCCCTGCAACCTTGAATCACCCGCACCAAACGAGAACCGCCACCCCTCGGGGTGGCGGCTCAAGTGCTTAACCAAACTACAAACTAGACTGAAAACGACTGTGAAGTCTGTCTCATATGACAGGGGCCCGGCCGCTTGTGTTCAAAAAAATTCACCGCGCTTGGAAAAAAAATTGTTCCGCCCCGCTCAAGGTGGCGAGGAAGCTTAGAACAAGGCTCCGGAAACGGCGCCCAAGGCGGAGATGGGGCCGGCGTCGCCGACGGAGTCGAGGGCTTGGCCGGCCCGGTCGAGCAGGCCCTTGAGGTCGCGGTAGAGGGCGTCGTCGGTGACCAGCAAGCCGAGGGTGCCCTGGCCGGAATTCAGCTTGTCGGAAAACTCCCGCAAGTTGGCCATGGCGGCCTGCAGGTCGCCGGCGATGGTGTCGTCGACCAACAGCCGTCCGAGGGTGCCCTCGCCGGCCTCCACCTTGGCGATGAGGTCACGGACCCCGCTGAGGGCGCCCTTGAGGTCCTCGGACGCGGAGCGGAAGTCGGTGACCACCGCCATCACCTCGGTGTACAAGCCGTCCTCGTTGATCAGGCGGCCGAGGGTGCCTTGGCCCTGGTTGAGCTTGGTGGTAAGCTCATCCAGATTGGTCATGACCGAATCAAAGCGGCCGCGGTTGTCGGTGACCAACCGGTTGAGGTTGCCGAACAGCTCGCCCAGCCCGCTATCGCCCAGCCCGCCGAAACTGTCGGCGATGCGGTTGATCCGCTCGCCCAGCCGCTGCAGCTCGCCCAGAATCTGATTGAAGTCGGGCCCGGCCTCGGTGCGGATGGCATGACCGCCGGCCAAGGTTTCGGCCGCGCTGCCGTATTCCACGGCGACGTAATTCTGCCCGAGCAGGCTGGCCATCTGGATGCGGGCCACCGAGTCGGCGGGGATGCGCACTGCCGGGTCGATGCGCAGGGTGACTTGGCCGCGCCCGTTGCTCAGGCCGGTGGCGGCCACCTCGCCGATGCGCACGCCGGCCATGCGGACGTCCGCCCCGGTGGTGAGGGTGCGGATGTCGTCGAACTCGGCCGTCAGCAGGTAACCCTCGGCGCGGCGGAACTGGCGCTCGCCGATGACCGTGTACACGGCATAGATCAGGGCCAGCCCCAGGATGAAAAAGATGCCGACACGGATGGATTGGAAGGTCTGGTTCATGCGTTGTTCTCCTGTTTGCGAAAGCGTGGATTGTCCGGGTCGATGACCGGATTCATGAAGCGCCGCACGCGCTCGTCGGTGCTGGCGCGCAATTCCGCGGGCGTGCCGCCGAACACCAGCCGTCCCTGCATCAGCAGGGCGACATGGCCGGCGATCGAGCAGGCGAGGTCGCGGTCGTGGGTCACCACCAGGCTGGTGGCGCCGGTCTCCCGCGAAACCGTGGCGATCAGTTCGATGGTGGTGGCGGCCAGGATCGGGTCGAGCTCCGAGGTCGGCTCGTCGTAAAGGATCAACTGCGGTTCCATGATGATGGCCCGGGCCACCGCCACGCGCTTCTTCATGCCGCCGGAGAGTTGGGCCGGAATCTTCTCGCCGGCCCCCTCGATGGACAGGGCCCGCATCACCGCCAGCACCTTTTCGCGAATCTGCGCCTCGCCGTACAGGCGGTGCTCGCGCAGGTACAGGGCGAGGTTGTCGTAGACCGTCATCGAGTTGAACAGCGCCCCGGCCTGGAACACCATCGCGGTGCGGTACCGGTTTTGGGTGGCCTCAAGGTGGGCCGGCTCGCCCCCGATGAGCACCTCCCCCGCATCCGGGTGCTCAAGCCCCACCAGATGGCGCAACAGCACCGATTTGCCCGAACCGCTGGGTCCCATCAGCACGAAAATTTCCCCCGGCTTCACCTCGAAGGAGACCCCGCGCAGCACCTGCTGGCTGCCGAACGCCTTGCTCAGGTTGCGCACGCTGACCCCGACCGGCTCCACTGTGATGCTCGTTTCCATGGCCCCTGCTACAAGAGGATTTTGGTGATGAAGTAGTCGAAGATCAGGATGAAGATGATGCAGACGACCACCGAGCGGGTCACCGCCGCGCCGATCTCGCGCGGGCCGCCGGTCGTGCGCAGGCCGATGTGGCTGGCGATCAGCAGGATGCCAATGCCGAACAGCTCCGCCTTGATGAGGCCGTCGCTGACATCCTTGGCCACCATCGCGCCCTTGAGCGAGGAATAATAGGCCTTGGGCGAGAGATCGATCCAGTCGACCATCTGGGCGACCACCTGGCCGCCCATCCAGCCGGTCACCACCGACACCATGACCAGCACCGGCATGACCAGCACGATGGCGCTCAGGCGCGGCAGCACCAGGAAGCGCTCGGGCGGGATGTTCATGGTGCGCAGGGCATCGACCTCCTGGTACACCTTCATCGAGGCCAGCTCGGCGGTGACGGCCGAACCGACCCGGCCCGTGACCATGACCGCCGTCATCACCGGCGAAAGTTCCCGGACCATGGCCAGGCCGACGATGGTGCCGATGTATTGCTTGGCGCCGAAGTCGAGCAGGCTGTAGCCGATCTGCAGGGCCAGCACGGCCCCGATGAACACGCTGAGAATGGCCACCAGCGGCACGGTCGCGTAACCCATGAACAGGCACTGGTCGACCAGTTGCTTCCAGTGCCGCGGCAGGGACGGCAGGAAGCGCAAGGTCCGCAGGGTCATCTGCACTCCCGACCCGATCCATTCGAACACGTCCAGCACCGTTTTCATTCCCGGACTCCCCCTGTGATGAATGGCTTCATGTAATCAAGTGGTTCGGTTCAGCAACCCGGATGTCAATGGCGGCGGAAGAACGGCGGCCGGGCGGGGTTGGGCCGCGCGGGCTCGCGGGTGGCGGCCGCCGCGCCGGGCAGGAAGCCCCACCCCGCCGCGCGGTCCCACGCCGCGAACGGTCCGAGCCGCACGGCCTCGAGCCCTTCGGCGTCGCGCTCCCAGACGGCGAGGTCCCACAGCAGCGCATGGCGCCGGTGCCCGCCGCGCTCGTCGAGGCGGTAGACGGCGAACAGCGGGCTCCAGTTCTCCTTGACCTTCTCGTTGGCGGGGAAAAACACCCCCAGCGGGTCGAGGGCCTGGAGCTGGCGCCGCCCGGCCCCGTCTTCCCAATAGCCCAGGAACGGCCACAGGAAGGTCAGGCGCGCGGAGGTGCCGCCAAATTGCCGGGAATCGTCCCGGTAAAGGAAGAACAGCAGCGAGGTGCGCTCGCGCACCAGACCGGGCGGGGTGTCGGTCTCGCGCTTGAGCAGCGGCCACAGGTACCAGCGCTTCGCGTAGTCCGGCCGGGTCTCGTGCGCATACACCGGCAGCCACCGGTTGACATGGCGCTCGGTTCCCCGCCCCTGCACCAGCAAGGGCCACAGATAACGGTTCTCCGCGTACGGCGCGCGTGGTTCGCCCTCCCGCGTGTAGCCGAAAAACGGCCACAGGAAGGTCTCGCTGCGCAGCCCCTCGGCGGTCTCCCGATGGTAGAAGGGCAGCACCCCGAAGCGCGCATAGGGCACCGGCTGGTCCAGCTTGTCCTGGTAATCGTAATAGACCGGCCACAAGGCGTAAGTGCGGCGGTAGTCGCCCGCGCGCGCGAAGCGGCCGTACAGCGGCCACACCGCAAAACCGGAGCTGCGCGGCCCGTCCAAGTGCTGCAGAAACGGGTACGGAAAGTGCGTGCGCGTCTCGTCGCCGCGCTCCGTGCGCACCCACAGCGGCCACAGGCCGAACTGGATGCGGTCGCGCCAGAACCGCCGCTTCAGCTCGCCCCCCAGCGGCCACACCGCAAAATAGCTGTCCTCCGGATCCGGCGCCCGCCGGCTGAACACGAAGGGGAACGCCTGCAGAAAGGCGTCGCCCGCCTCCGGGCGCCGCCAGTATTGCAGCAGGTTCAGGCTGCTGGCCGACTGCCGGTCGCCCCGCTCCGTCCAGTTCACCAGCGGGTACAGCACATGGTGGCTCGTCAGCCTCCCGTCCGCACTCGTGAAGGAGGTCCACAGCGGCCGAAAGCTGAGGATGCGGGTGTCCTCGCGCTGCGTCAGCGCCAGCAACGGGCCAAGGCTGCCAATGCGATCGGGGCGCCCATGCGCATCATCCGCCACCTGCACCCACAACGGCCACAGATTGCTTTCCCCGCCCCACGCGGCGGCCGCCACCAGCCACAGCCACAGCAGCATCCTCCCTTGCCTGATAACCGCCATCGTCCCAGTCCGATTAAGCGCCGCCCAGACTTACCGCCACCGCCATGTTTGGAAACACAAAAATCCGCCGCTGCGCGTTTGGCAGGCCCACAAGGACTCGAACCTTGAATAACGGAACCAAAATCCGCTGTGTTGCCAATTACACCATGGGCCCGTGGGGGAACCCCCATGCACCATCAACTGCCCACCAACAACCAATCACCAACCCCCGCGCGTCAAGCCGGATTGCGCTTGCGCCGCACGGCGGGCGCGGTTCATTTTAGCGTAAACCCCGCCCTGCCCATGCCGGAGGCACCCCCAGTCAGCCTGCGCGACATCGCGCGCCGCGCCGAGGTCTCGATCATGACCGTGTCGCTGGCGTTGCGCGAGGACCCGCGCATCTCGGCGCCGACGCGGGCGCGGGTGGCGCGGATCGCGCGCGAACTGGGGTACAAGCGCGACCCGCTGTTGTCGGCCTACGGGCAGCAAATCCGGCGGCGCCGGTCGCAGGCCTTTCATTCGACGCTGGCCTGGTTCCACGACTGGGAGCGCGGGGACGCCTACCTGAAGGCGCCATGGCTGAAGCGCTACTGGGAGGGGGCGCAGGCGCGGGCGCGCCAGCTGGGCTTCGTCCTGGACCCGATCTGGCTGCGGCAGAACAGCATGAGCCCGAAGCGCCTGCATGAGATTCTGCAAAACCGCGGCATCCGCGGCTTCATCGTGCACCAGCTGCTGCATCCGGAATTTTTCGAGGATTTCCCGCTGGGCGAGTACGCGACGGCCTCGATCGGGCAGAACCTGTTGTCGTCCCGGGTGCCGCGGGTGCTGCCGGAGGCCAACGCCAACGCCCTGATCGTGTTGGAGCAGCTGGTGGCGCGCGGCTACCGGCGCATCGGGTATTTCCAGAACATCTACCACACCACCAAGACCCAGGCGGAGGGGTTGTGCGCGTGGCACTTCCACGCGCCACGCCTGACCGGCGGCCCCCAGCCGCCGCCGTTTTTCACGACCGGCAACACGCCCGAGCCGGCGGCCTGCAGGGCGTTTGTGCACTGGTACCGCGAGCACCGGCCGGACGCGATCCTGACCGAGAACGACGACCTGCTGGAATTCCTGCGCAGGGCCGGGGCGCGGGTGCCGCAGGACGTCGGGGTGGCCCACCTTGAGATCACCGATGCGCGGCGCAATTGGGCCGGCATCGACCCGCTGCCCGAGGCGCTCGGCGCGGCCGCCCTCGACCTGCTGGCCGGCCAGCTGTTCCGCAACGAGCCGGGCGCCCGCCACGCCCACGAGTCGGTCCGCATCACCGGCCGCTGGCGCGAGGGTGCGACCCTGCGCCCGTTGCCGGAGGGTGTCCCGCCCCCGCCCGCCCCGCCCTATTCCTACGGCTACTTCCGCGAAAGCCTTGCCGGCGCCCCGCACGCGCCATCCTGACAAGGCCGGCGGTCGTCGCCGGCATCGGCACCGCTCGGGATAACCATAAAACGCGGCGGTTGCTGACAGCCGCGCCGCGGCGTGCAAAACAGCGCGGTGCCATGCCAGCGAGGCAGCGCGTACGCGACGCGGTGGAGCACCGCGCGGGCCCGGTGCCGATCGATTTCGGCAGCACCTTCATCACCGGCATCCACTGCAGCGTGGTGGCCGGTCTGCGCGACCATTACGGCCTGGAGCGACGGCCGGTCAAAGTGTGCGAGCCCTACCAGATGCTCGGGCTGGTCGAGGACGACCTGAAGGAGGCGATGGGCGTCTCCACCACCAGCATTTTCCCGCACAAGACGATCTTCGGCTCCGTCAACGAGGACTGGAAGGAATGGCGCGCGCCGTGGGGCCAGGAGCTGCTGGTCTCGCGGCACTTCAACACGGTCACCGACGCGCAGGGCAACACCCTGATCTACCCGCAAGGCGACACCTCGGTCCCGCCCAGCGGCCTGATGCCGAAGCGCGGCTACTTCTTTGACAGCATCGAGCGGACCGACCCGTCGTTCGACGAGGACAATCTGGTCCTTGAAGACAACCTCGAGGAATTCGGGCTGATGGACGAGGCGGCCGAGCGTTATTGGCAAGCCGAGGCCGAAGCGATGCGCGGGCAGGACCGCGCGGTGCTCACCCACCTCAACGGCACCTGCCTCGGCGACATCGCGCTGGTGCCCGCCCCCTTCCTCAAGCGGCCCAAGGGCGTGCGCACCGTCGCCGGCTGGTACATGCTGCTGGCCGAAAACCCGCAGCACGTGCGCCGCATCTTCGCCGCGCAGACCGTGATCGCCGTCGAGAACATGCGCCGCCTGCACGCCATCGTCGGCGACCTGCTCGACGTCGTGGTGATCTGCGGCACCGACTTCGGCACCCAGACCGGGCAGTTCTGCTCGGAGGCCACCCTGCGCGACTTGTGGCTGCCCTTTTATCGCCGGATCAACGACTGGATTCACGCGCACACCGGCTGGAAGACCTTCAAGCACAGCTGCGGAGCGGTCGAGCCGCTCATCGAGGCGTTCATCGACTCGGGGTTCGACATCCTCAACCCGGTGCAGTGCTCGGCCGCCGGCATGGACCCGGAAGTCCTCAAAAACAAATACGGCGACCGCATCACCTTCTGGGGCGGCGGCGTCAACACCCAGCAAACCCTGCCCTTTGGCACGCCCGAGCAGGTGCGCGCCGAGGTGACCGAGCGCTGCCGCGTGTTCTCGCGCGGCGGCGGGTTCGTCTTCAACGCCATCCACAACATCCAGGCGCGCACGCCGGTGGCCAACGTCGTCGCCATGCTCGACGCGGTCCACGCCTTCAACCGGGCGGGGTGAGCGGCGCCCGTCAGCCCCCCGCCGCGCGCAGGATGAGACGGCCCTTCACGTCGGGGAGCGGGTAGGCGCCGTCGGGGCCCGGCGCAAGCGGCTGCGGCTCGGGCAGCAGCACCTCGAGGGCGCGGTGCGGGAGGTTCAGGCGCAGGCGCAGGCCGGCGAAGGTCAGCCCGTCCTCGATGACGTCGATGTCGAGGCACTTGCGCGAGGGGATGTAGTTGAGCAGCGTGAGGAGGGTGTCGCCGCCCTTGCGGCGGGGAAGGCACAGCACATGGGCTGGCAGGCCCGCGGCCAGCGGCTTGACCCCGAGGCGCTCCAGCGCCGCGGCGAGGAAGGCGCGCACGTGGCGGTTGCCGGACTGGCGGTACTCGCGGAACACCGGGTCGGCGAAGTACACCCAGCGTTCGCCGCCGAGAACGGCCGGCGCGGTCATGGCGGCGGGATCGGGCGGCGTCTGGAAATGCGAGCAGAAGCGCAGGTCGCTGCGCTTGAAGTACGGCGGCACGCGCTCGGCCAGCACCGTGGCCGGCCCTGTGGTCTCGACCCGCTGGCCCTGCTGGTAGATGACGCGGCAGTCGCCGGCGTATTCCGGGCAGAAGCCGTCCGCCGCGCGCCAGTAGGACGGGTACAGCGGCTCCGGACCGGCCGGCCGGAACGGCAGGAAGTCCAGCGCCCAGGAGCCGTCCGCGCCGAGGCCGGCGCGCGCGCTCGCCAGCAGGCGCCCGCCGGCGGCCCAGTAATCCCGCAGCTTGGCGCGTAGCGATTCGGTCACGACGGTGGAGTCGGGCAGGATGACCAGGTCGAAGGCGCCGAGGTCGCTGCGGTCGTCGAGCACGGCGGCGTCGTGCTTGAGCTCCTCGAGCATGAGGACGGCGCCCTCCTCGCTGAGCCCGGCCTGCTGCTCGTCCATGCCCGGCTGGCCGGCCAGCAGGATGCCGACGGACGGGCACGGGCGCGAGCCGGCGTAGACCGCCTCGGCCGCGGCGACCTGGGCGTAGACCGCGCCGATCAGGCGGTAGGCGCCCGCGTCGAGGACGCCGCGCGGGTGCAACTGGTCGCCCACCGAGCAGCCCCCGCCCATCGCCTGGGCGCGGAAGCACTCGAACTCGAGCGCCGCCTGCGGCTTGAGGCCGCCGAAGTCGCCCCACATCTTCTGGAAGCGGCCGGTCATGCCGAGCCAGGGCTTGTCCCACAGCATCAGCTGGCGCGCCAACCGCGGGTAGTGGTAGTAGCCCCAGAAGCCGGAGGGCAGCGACTCCAGCTCGATGTGCGTCTGCAGGCCGGCGCGCGCGTGCCAGCCGACGCCGCCGTCGGTGAACGCGCGGTTGGAGGCGTTGAAGAACACGCTGGCGTGCGGCGCGCGGCCGCGGATGAAGCGGGTGAAGCGCTCCGCGAATTCGACCTGCATGGCGGACTCGAAGCGGGCGTTGTTCTCCGGCGTGTCGGCGGTCAGGCCGAGGGCGGCGCGCTTGCGCATGCAGGCGTCGCTGAAGCAGGCTCCCTTGTCCATGAACACGATGTCGATGAAGAAGCCGTCGACGGGATACGCTTCCAAAATCTCGCCAAGGTGCGCCTCGATGTAGTCCTGGTAGTCGGGGTGGGCGAAATTGTTGAAGCGCCAGCGCCCGGGCTGGACGGTGTGGCCGTCGGCGGAGGTGGCCACGCCGGCGAAGCGGCCGTCCGCGTACATCTGGCGCCACTCGGGGTGCAGGTCCGCCACGCGCTCCTCCCAGCACACGGTCGTGTAGACCGGCGCGCGGATGCCCTCGCGGTGCAGCGCCTCGATCATCTCGCCGAGCAGGTCGCGCCCGCCCAGGTGCGGGTGCCGCTCGCCGACGCGGGTCGGGTAGTAGCTCATGCCGTGGTGGCACTTGGCGAACACCGTCACGCTGGCCACCTGCGCCTCGCGCATGCGGCGGGCAAACGCGGCGGCGTCAAAGTCGGCCGCCACCCCGCCGATGAACGGCGAGGTGTGAAAGTCCAGGTGCACCTGGCGGATTGGGAACGTGGGCAAAGATAGGTCCATGCCGCCATCCATGCGGCCGCGGCCCGCGCCTGCAAAGCGAATCGCCGGTTTATGGTCAACTCAGGGGCCGACCCGCACGCGCCCGAAGCGCGCCGGGGCGGCGGCCGAATCGTCCGGGTCGCGCACGGTGACGCGCTCCCACTCCGCGTCGACGCTGGCGACGCCGGTCACCTCGCCGGCCACGGGCGCGGCGAACCCGGGCCCGTCGGCGAATTCGGCCGTGTAGGTGACGCCGGGGAAGGTCGCCGCCTTGCGGCGCAGGTAGACCAGCGTCAGGCGGCCGTCCAGCAGGCCGCCCGGCACGAGGGCTGGCAGGCCGGCGGTGCCGGCGCGCGGGTCCAGCACGCGGTCGTCGTAGCCGGCCGGGTCCATGTTGAAGGCGTACTTGAGCAGGTTGGGGACGCCGTCGCCGAAGGGCGTGGCGGTGTCCGCCGCGTCGCCGGCGTTCTCGTGGGTGCCGAAGTGGCGGAAGCGCCACTGCTCGAGCACCGAGCGCCAGACCGCGTGGGTGAACGGGCTCTCGCCGACGCTGTTGCGGGCAAAGACGCGGTAGTGCCAGGTCCGCCCCTCGGGCGCGTCAAAGTCGGAGAAGCGGGTGGTGTCGGGCGGGGCCTCGTGCAACAGCTCCCATTCGGCGCCGTCCAAGCTGCGCTCGATGACGTAGGCCTCCTCGTCGACGGCGGTGTCACTCCAGTGCAGGTCGATCCGGGTGGGCCCGGCGCGGGCGGCGCTGAACTCCGCCGGCGCGAACGGCACCGCCGGCGGGCCGACCAGCGTGAGCACGAGCGGGCCGGAAGACGGCATGACGTACCCGGACCCTTGGACCGTGATGCGATAGGTGGTGCCGGCCACCGCGGTGAACACCGTCGGCCCCCTGTTGTTGCCGTCGCGCGCGCGCCGCTGGGCGTCGCCGTTGAACGGGTTGCCGCCCGACTTGGGGACGTCGGTGATCGGCGTGAGGGCGTCGACCCGGTCGCCGGTGAACACGCCGATGACATTGCAGGACTGGCTGCCGAGGGTGTCGAGGGTGACCTCGCCGGACACCGGCGCGGTCCACTTCCACCACACTGAGCGGAAGTTGCTGGTGGGCGTGTCTATGTAGCCGCCGTCGACACGCGGCTCGCCGGGCTCGATGGTGGTTTCGAGGTGGTGGCCGGTGGCCGTCCAGCGGCTGCCGCGCATCTCGGTGGCGTCGGCGAACCGGTCGTTGGGGGCCGGCTCCGTCACGATGAAGGACAGGTTGCCGGCGAACGCGGAATCGACCCCGAAATGGTAGGTGACCCCTGCTCCAGCGGTGAACGCGAGCGAACTCCATGTTCGCTCGCCGGTGTTCATGCCCGCGCCGTTCTGGTTGGAGGCGACGGCAATCAGGGTGCCCTCGGGGGTGCGGTAGTAGACCCCGAGCCCGGTGCGGCGCGCATGGTAGTCGTCGTACAGGTTGCCGGCCGTCGAGACGACCACCTTGGTGGTGCGCTGCGGGGTCCATTTCCACCAAAGGGTACGGCCGCCGTTGATCCCGCCATGGTTCGGCTCGCCCGGCTCCTTGGTCGCGCCGAAATTGGACTGAATGGTCCGGTAGGGGATGCGGTCGATCACGGTGGCGTTCTCGATGCGGTCGTTGGCGGGCGGGTGCAGCGGGCTGAGGTTGAGGCGGATGCGGCCCATGTTGGTGGCGTTCGGCACATCCGTGCCGTTGTAGGCGATGTTCTCGCCGTTGACCAGGAAGGTGTACGTGACGCCCGCCACCGCGTCGAATTCGAGCCGGCTGTTGTGCTGCTCGCCCATCCATGTGTTGCTGTAACTCTCCGGCGCGCGGCTGTCGTTGACCGCGACCTGCGTCAGGCCGCCGAGGGCCGATCCGGTGAACACGCCCAGCCGGCTGTCAAAGCCCAGCAGGGTGCGGTCCGGATAGGAGAGGTTGTCCTCGGCCACCGGCGTCTCGCTGCCGATGGTGTCGAGCTGGTAGCGGCCGCTGCGCGGGGCCGTCCACCGCCACCACAGCGAGCGCGACCCGAGCTGCGTGGGATTGGCGCCGAGGGAGGGCTCGCCGGGCTCGCGCACGCTGCCCCAGTTGTGGGTGACGATGCGCGCCGCCTCGCCCTCGATCACCTGCGCCCCGGCGAAGCGGATGTTGTCCGGCACCTTGTGGAAGTGGAAAATCACCCGGCCGGTGGCCCGCGCGCCGTAGGCGAGGGCGACGTAGTACGTCACGCCGGCTTCCGCGTCCCAGGCAAGGTCGGCGAATGTGGCCCCCGCGACTGGACGGTTGTTCGCCACCTCGACCAGATTCGCGAGGGAGGGGCTGGCCGGGTTGGTGCTGCGGTAGACAACCGTGACCAAGGCGCTCTCGGAGAGGGCCGTGCTGATCGCGTAGCGGCCGCCCTGGCCGGGCCGGGGCGTGAACTTCCACCAGAGGGTGATGTCGGGCTGCACGCCCGCGTGCGCCGGCTCGCCCGGGTCGGCGCTCGCGCCGTAGTTCTGGGTGCGGTAATTGTAGACCAGCGAGCCATCCAGCTCGATCGCGTCGGCGAACCGGTCGTTGGGGGGCGCGTGCTCGGCGCGCGGGCGCAGGTCGAGCCGGAACGGGCCGTTGCCGCCGATGAGCTGGGAAGCGTCGAGGCTGGTCACCTGGATGTGGTAGGTGCGCCCGGCCACGGCGTTCCAGCGGATGAAGGCGTCCCGCCCGATGCCGTTGCCGTATTCCTCCTTCACATGGGTGAGGGCGTTGACCGCGTCGCCGGTGAACACGTTGAGCACAACGTTCCACTGGCGCGGTTTGTCGAGCCGCTCGCCGTAGATGCCGACTTCCTCCGAGACCGGCGCGGTCCAGCGGTACCAGACGCTGCCGCCGCCGTTGACCCCTTGGGACGGCTCGCCATGCTCGCGCCCGGCCCCGGCGTTGGTGCCGATGATGGTGGCGCGCCGGCCCTCCAGCACGATCGCGTCGGAGAAATGATCGTTGGGCGGCACCGGTGTCGATTCGAGATGGAGAGGGGCGTTGGACAGGGACCCGTCCCATGCCTCGACCGCAATGCGGTAGGTGACGCCCTGTACCGCGTCGAAAACCGCGCGCACGGGGCGCGTGTCGGTCCCGTCACGCACCACAAGGGTGAGCTGGTCGACCCGGTCGCCGGTGTAGACGGCCACGATCGCCGGCATGAAATGACCGGACAGGCTGAGCGTGATGCGCCCGTTTTCCGGTGCGGTCCAGGCGTACCAGACGGTCTCGCCGTTGCCCTGGCCGGGCATGTGGCGCGGCTCGCCGGGCTCGAGCGAGGCGAACACGGTGCTGACGGTGCGCTGCACCGAAGTGCCGGACAGCACGATGCTGTTGGCAAAGTCGTCGTTGGCCGGCGGTATCGCCAGCACGGCATTAATGGTCCCTTGGGCGCCGTTGAAGCCGTCGACGGCGATGTAGTAGGTCGTCCCGGCAAGCGCATGGAAATCCACCCGGCTGAAGGTCGCCCCGGGCGCGTTGATATTGGCGGCGACCGGGACCAAGTCCGCCATGGTGACCCCCGTCGCGGGGCCGGTGTAGACGGCGGCGACCGTGTTGAAGCTGCTGCCGCGGGTGGAGAACGCCACCCGCCCGGTGAAGGGCGCCGTCCATTTGTACCAGACGGACGCGACCGCCGGCTGGCCGGCGTGGTCCGGCTCGCCCGGCTCGGCCTGGGCGTTGCGGTTGGTGCCGCTGACGGCGCGGCCGCGGGTGAGTTCGATGGCGTTGGCGAGGGCGCTGTTGCGCGGCGGCCCGATCACCTCGAGCATGATCAGGCCCTCGGCGCCGCCCTGCCCGGCCACCGCGATGCGGTACGGCTCGCCGCCCATGGCGGTGAAGGTGACGGTGTCGGCGCCGGCGGCGACCGTTTCGAGGGAGACGAGGGCGTCGCCCCGGTAGGCCGCGATCACCACCGGGATGTTGTTGTGCGAAATGGTGGCAAATGCGCCCCGGAAGGGCTCAAAAACCGAGCGGGAGGGCGCGGTCCGCACGGTGGTCAGGCCGTCGGCGCCGGGCACGAAGGTGAACCAGACCGAGTTGGGCCGGGCCTCGCCGCCGATGGGGGGCTCGCCCGGCTCGGCGGTCGCCCCGTGGTTGGCGGCGCGCACCAGAACCACGTCGCCGCGCAGCAGGCGGGCGTCCGCGAAATCGTCGTTGAACGGCCGGTTGTCGGCGGCGGTCAGCGCGCCGTGCAGGTTGAGCCGGCCGCCGGTGGCGACCACGCCGCCGGCAAGGGCCGGAATGGTGTCGACGCCCCGATACAGGCGGTTGAGGAGTGCGCCGGGCGTGTCGCCGGGGAACTCCGCGCGCAGCAGCGCGAGGGCGCCCGAGACATGGGGCGTCGCCATCGAGGTGCCGCTGAGCGTGCGGTAGTGGCTGTCGTTGTCGATGCCGGCGGAAAGGATGTCGCTGCCGGGCGCGGCGAGGTCGACCGACCCCTGGCCGTAGCAGGAAAACTCCGACAACGCGTCCGTGCGCGTGGTGGAGGCCACCGCCACGATGTTGTCGACCGGCAGCGACGCGGGAAAAACGGGGTAGGCGTCGTTGTCGGTGGCGCTGTTGCCGGCGGCGACGACGAAAAGCACGCCGGCGTCGCGCGCGGCGGCGATCGCGTCCTGCAGGGCCGCGCTGTACAAGCCGCCGCCCCACGAGTTGCTGAGGATGTGGGCGCCGTGGGCCACGCCGTAGTCGATGCAGGTGATCGCGTCCGCGGTCGCGCCGCGGCCCTCGGCGGACAGGAATTTCAGCCCCATCAGGCGCACGTTCCACGCCACGCCGGTGACGCCGACGCCGTTGTCGCCCACGGCGCCGATCGTGCCGGCGACGTGCGTGCCGTGGCCGTTGTCGTCGGTCGGGTCGCCGTCCAGCCGGATGGCGTTGATGCCGTGCAGGTCGTCGACGAACCCGTTGCCGTCGGTGTCGGCGCCGTCGGCGGCCTCGTCGGGATTGACCCACAGGTTGGCGGCGAGGTCCTCGTGGGTGAGGCGGATGCCGGTGTCGACGATGCCGACGACGACCTCCGAGGCGTCGGTCCGGACCTCCCAGCCCTGCGGGGCGGAAATGTCGGCGCCGGCCGTGCCGCCGCCCTGCCCGGTGTTGCGCAGGCCCCACAGGGAGCCGTCGAGGTAGAGCGGGTCGTCCGGCTCGCGGAACGCGCGGACGATGTAGTCGGGCTCCGAATACCGGGCCAGCCCGGGCACGGCAGCGATCGCCTCCAGCGCGCGCGGCAGCGCCTCCGGATCGCCGCCGTCGACGCGCACGCGCCACAGGCCGCGGGCGCTGACGGCGCGGGCGGGCGCGATGCCGCGGGCGGCGAGCGCTTCGGGCCATGACGCGGCGTCCACGCCCTCGGCCAGCTGCACCAGCACATGGTCGGCCACCATCTCCACAAAGACGGTGCGCCCGTCCGCGGCGGGCGCCTCCTCGACCCGGACGCGGTACGGGAGGTCCGCGGGCTGCAGGATCGCCACGCGGCGGCGCGTGCCGTCCATCCCGCGCACGCCCTGCCATGCGCCGAGCAGCGTCGCCCCCGGCCAGCGCGCCATGACGGCGGCGGCGAACGCCGCGTCGCCGGCCGGCG
>FWPV01002581.1_pt1 | contig 43991 bp, 38 predicted proteins | sample 2228371 | NCBI WGS metagenome assembly FWPV01 (sample SAMEA103939776, study PRJEB20133) | metagenome
GGGGGGGCGGGCGCGGCCGGCTGCCTCTCCCCGGGTTCGTCCTCCGCTGCCGCGGGGGCCCGCTCGCGGCCGACCTCGATCGGCGGCCGCCGCAGCGCCTCGCGCAGGCGGCGGAGGGCGAAGATCGCGTGGTAGACATCGGGCGCCTGCCGCCGGAGCGAAGCCCCTTCCGGCCGTTTGAGCAGACCGGCCACGCGGGCGACGATCGTCCGCAAGGCTTCCGGGGCGAGGTCGTTTTCGGCGGCCAGGAGCGTCAGGTTGGGGTCGGGGCGGCCGAGATCGTCGGCCACGGGCAGGATCTGCCGCGTTCGGCCGTCGCGCCAAAAGGGGATCGCCGCTCCTTTTTCCGCGGCCTGGCGGTGGCCGGCGAGGATGCGGACGGCGGCCCGGAGGGATTCCATCGCCTCGGGGGACTCCCCCGGCAGGCGGATCTCCAGCCGATCGAACCCCTCGGCGGCGAGCATTTCCGCCGCCTTGAAGAAACGGCCCTCCAGGTGCTTCAAGCGGATCCCGACGCGGCGGATCAGGGCGGTCACCTGCGCGCCGTCGACGTGCACCTCGCCCAGGCGCACCTCGAGATCGGGCCGCGGACCGCCGGGACCGGGGGTCGGTCGGAGGCGGCGGATGCGCAGCACCCCGTCGCCGGAGGGCACGCGGCCGAGCTCCTGCAACAGGGCTGCGAGCTGGGGGAAGCTGTCCTTTCCGCCGCGCATCCCTTCCCAGTAGAGGACGTCGCGAAAGCAGGCGTTGAGGAGGTAGACGGCCTCGACCAGCTGGAGCCGCAGGGCATCCTGCGGGGCCGCGGGCTCCTCCTCGGCGCGGGCGGTCCCCGCCGGCGGGGAGAGCCCGTGCAGCTCCTCGAGCAGCCGTGATGCGAGATCGTCCATCGGTCGGTTCCCCGGCGGAAGGGGCGGCCGCCCGGCGGAACCCGGCCCGGCAGCCTCCCTCAAGGGGTGTTTTCGGCCGCCGGAGGCGATTTCTTGAGGGAGCCGCCTTCCAGGACGTCGATCATGGTGAAGACCCGGCCGCGGGCGCCCTCCCGGAGACGCTCCCGCAGAAAGACGAGGGCGTCGAGGGTCCCCTGGACGTAGACCTCCCGGCCGTTCACGCGGTGGGTGAATTCGAAGCAGACCGTTTCGTCCTCCGAGACCAAACGGTAGGTGTGCCAGGCATGGCCGCCCAGGTAGGCCTCCGGCACCCCCAGCCGGGTCCGCTGTTCCTCGGGGTCGCGCACCCGGCGGATCTCCTCCTCGCGGTAGGGGACCCCCAGGCGGTTGAAGACGGCGACGAGCGCCCGGGCCGTGCCCGAGGTGTCGGCCTTGCCTTGCTGGTGGCTTTCTTCGATCGTCAGGCGGAAGCCGCGGAAGAGCCCCGGAAACCGCTCGGCCGCGGATTCCATCATCGCCTGGAAGCCCACGATCGGCCGCGCCATGTTGGGCGCGACCACGGCGGCGACGGACGAGGCGGCGACCAGCGCCTCGAGCGCCCGGCGGTCGCCGCCGGTCGTGCCCATCACGAAGGGCAGGCCGTGGCGGCAGTAAAACGCGGCGTTCGGCACGACGGCCTCGGGGTGGGTGTAGTCGACGCACAGCACCTCCGGCCAGGCGGCGCGGATCTCGGCGATGGCGGCCTCGCGCGCCTCGGGCCGCACGAGCCGCACCCGGACCGCGCCGATCGGCTGCTCGGCGGCCTCGATGGCGGGTCCCGTGAGCGCATAGGGGACGAGCCGGAAGCGGGGGTCCGCGGCCAGGCGCAGGGCGACCTGCGAGGCGATCCGGCCGGGGATTCCGTTCACCATGACGGCGATGGGTTCCATCAGGCACCTCCTCAGGAACCGCCGGCGGCGCCGGCGGCGGGTGGATGGGGGCCCGGCGGGGAGCCTTCGCGGAGGCGTTCCGCCGCGCGGGCGACGGATGCCTCGAGATGCGGGAAGACGCCGGGCCAGCGCTCCGCGAGGAGCTCCGCGAGGCCCCGCAGGGCCGGTTCGACATAGCGGGCGAAGGCGGTTTTGCCTTTCGCCGTGGCGAGGAAAGCGAAAGCCCCGAGCATCTGCAGGCTGCGCGCCACGGCGCAGGCATCGTAGCCCCGGCGGAAGGCCCGGGGGTCGAGCGGCCGCCGGGCGGCGAGGCGTTCCGTGGCGTAGCCGAGCAGCGCCTCCCGCTCCGCGGGATCGAGCCCCACGTAGGGGTCCCGCAGGAGCGAGGCGAGGTCGTAGGCGAAGGGGCCGATCCGCGCCCCCTGAAAGTCGATCAGGCGACAGCGGCCGTCCCGGAGCAGGATGTTGCGGGACTGGAAATCGCGGTGCATCAGCCCGTGGGGCTCGGCGCCGGCGGCGAGGTCGGCCAGGCGCGCGAAATCGGCGGCCAGCGTGCCGCGATCGAAGGGGATCCCCGCGAAGCCCTCGAGGAAGGCCTCGCCGAAGTAGCGGCACTCGCGCTCGAGGACCAGGGCCCGGTCGTAGCGCGGCGTCTGCCAGCACCAGCCCGGGTCGAAGCCCTCCAGGCCGCGCTGCGAGAAATCGACCAGGACGTCGATCGCCTGGCGGTAGAGGGCGAGCCGCTCCCCCGGGCCCGCCGCCCCGCGGGCCGCCTCCTGCAGGTGCCGGTCGCCCAGGTCCTCCACCCAGACCAGCCCCGCGAAGGGCTCCGCGAAGTGGATGCGGGGCACGGGCAGGCCCTTCGCCGCCAGGTGGCGGCCGATCCGCAGGAAGGACTCCGCCTCGCTCATCGCCCCTCCCGGGGGGCTCAGGCCGTGGTCGGCGAGCACGAGCGTGCGGGAGGTGTCCCCCACGCGGTACCAGCGGCGATCGGAGCCGTCGCCCGCGAGCGGCACCCAGGAGACTCCCGCAGGCGGCTCCTCCCCGAAGGCGTCCCGCCACGCCGCGGCGAGCGACTCCCGGCGGCAGACCTCGCGGTAGCGCGGGACCGTGCCCACGTCTTCCCAGTCTTCGGCCGGGGCGATCCACGCGGCGAGGTGCCGGCCGCGGGCGATCATTTCGCGAAAGGCGTCGATGCTGTGGGCGAAGCCCTCGGCCGGAAGAAAGTCGAGGACGACGGGATCGAGGACCTGGACGCCGCTGAAGGCGAGCGCACCGGGCGCCCCGGGGGCGTCGAAGCCGCGGATCCGGCCGGAGGCGTCCACTTCCACGCGGTTGCAGGCGGGGGCGTCGATCAGGACCAGCGTCGCGTCCGGGCCCGCGCGCCGGTGGGCGTCCCAGATCCGACGCAGGGGAAAGCGGTGCACGACGTCGGCGTTGATCACGAAGAAGGGGCGCTCGTCCCAGAAATCGCGCAAGTTGGCGATCGCCCCGCCGGTCCCCCGCAACACCGGCTCCCGGCGCACCTGCACGGGCATTCCCCAGGAGCGCGAACGCACGAAGGCCTCGATCGCCTCCGCCCGGTGGTGGGCGTTCACGACCGCCGCCTCGCACCCGGCCTGCGCCAGCGCGGTCAGCTGCCGCTCGAGGAGGGGGCGCCCCGCGACGGGGAACAGGGCCTTGGGCACGGTCTCCGAGTAGGGCCGGAGCCGGGTCCCGTACCCTGCGGCGAGGACCAGGGCCTTCATCCGCCCTCCCGCAGCGCCCGGAGCGCGCGGTCGATCGAGGCCGCGCAGGCGTGGAGCCATGCCTCCCGGTCGGCCTCGCGCGCGGCGCGCGCCGCGAACCAGGCGAGGGCGTTCTCGAGGCTCACGCGCGAGAGCGACTCCGGGAGGTCGATCACCCGGTCCTTGAGCATCGCGCGGCCGAGGGCCACGAGCGCCCGGCCCCGCTCGCGACCGGGTTCCTCGAAGGCCTGCGGGTCGTGGAGCCCTCCGGCGAGGGCGACGCGGTAGGCTTCCAGGGAGCTCTTCAGGAACCCGGCGAAGCGGCGCAGCGCCCGGTAGCCGGCCGCGGTGAGGTGGAAGGTGTCGGGGAGGCTGGGGTGGGGGACCAGGACGGCGCGGCCCACGAAGTAGGCGAGGCTTTCGGCGACGATCTCCTCCTCGGGCCGCTCGGGGTCGCCGACGAACTCGAGCTCGAGCAGCTCCCGCAGGAAGGCCGTCTCCGCGGGAAGCGCCTCGGCCGAGAACTGGAACGCGTCCTGCACGAGGATCGCGAGCGCCGTGTAGGCCGCCGGGAGGAAGAAATGGACGCAGGTGTTCTTGTAGTACTCGAGCCGCGGCCGGCGCATCGGCCGCAGGAGGTAGCCTTCCGCGGCGCCTTCCTCCCCGGGGACGGCGGTGCCGCGGGGTTCCAGGATGTGTCGCTGGACATAGTCCCCAAAGGCCTCGAACACGGCCCGGCGGGGGTCGGTGAGCAGCGTGTCGGCCAGCCGCGCGCCCCGGGCCTCGAGGTACGCGAGGTATTCCTCGACCCCCTGCCAAACCTCCTCCCGCGTGAAGCGTTCCCGCCCGGCGTGGAGCAGCGCGGACGCGACCAGCGCGTGGGCGGTCACCACCGCGGCGCGGTTGATTTCCTCGACGACCCGCCGGGCGGTCCGCCGCACGACGTCCCGGAAGGCCTCGGGGTCCATGGCCGCGAGCGGGGTTCCTTCCCGGTCCTCGAGCTCGCGCAGCGAAAGGGGCGTGCCGAACTGGACGTAGACGTCTCCGTGCCGGCGCCGGAGCGCTTTGCGGGCCCGCAGGAGTTCGCCGATCGACTCCGGGCGTTTCTGGCCGCCCTCGATTTCGCGCAGGTACGAGGACTCCTCGGGGACGCGGTCGTAGCCGATCGCCACCGGCGCGAGGATCAAGTCCTCGCAGGCGCCGTCCCGGTAGGCGGAGAGCAGCATGGCGAGCAGCCCCAGCCGCGGGACGAGCATCTTGCCCGTGCGGCTGCGGCCGCCCTCGATGAACTGCTCGATGCAGTAGCCCGCCTCGAGAACGGTGTGGAGGTATTCGGCGAAGACCCGCGCGTAGAGCGGCGCCCCCCGGAAGGTGCGCCGGATGAAAAAGGCGCCGCCGCGGCGGAAGAGGGGGCCGAGCGGCCAGAAGGAGAGGTTTTTCCCCGCGGCGACGAGGGGGCAGGTGAGGTCGTGGTGGTAGACCACGTAGGAGAGCAGCAGGTAGTCGGCGTGGCTGCGGTGCGCGGGGAGGTAGACGACCGGACCGCGCACGGCGAGCCGCTTGACGGCCTCGAGCCCCTCGCGGTTGACGCGGATCCCCGCGAAGAGCGAGCGCAGGATCCAGCCGTCGATCCCGGAGTAGAACCGGATCCACCCGGGTCGCTGGTCGGCCGCGATCTCGTCGAGACAGGCCTCCGCGGCGCGGCGCGCCTCGTCCCAGGAGAGGTTCCGGGCGGCGGCGTGCTCGCGCAGGAATTCCTGGAAACGCCGCCGGTTGAGGACCCGCTCCCGGATCTCCTCGCGCGACACCGGCACCGGCCCGGTGATGCTGCGTCGGTGCCGCCGGACGAGCTCGAGGATCTCCCCGGCGAGCAGGGCGGCCTGGAAGGCGGCCGGCCGCCCGGCCAGGTCGGGGCGGGCGAGGAACGCGCCGAGGTCGATCGGGGAGGAAAGCTCGACGAAGGCGCGGCCGGGGTGGTGAAAGAGGCCGTAGAGGAGCCGCAGCGGGCCGGGGTGGTCCTCGGGGCCGAAGAGGAGGTCCACCCACCGCAGCCGGCCGGCCGGGGGCGACTTGCTGAAGAAAACGATTTGCGGCACGAGCACCACGGGGCGGCCGGTGCGGCGGTGGAAGGCGATCAGGCCGGCGAGCGGGTCGAGGGGCGCCGGGGTGCGGCGCCAGCGAAGCCGCCGCCGCGGGGGGGCGAGCGCGACGAAGGCGGCCCGGGCCTCGCACAGCAGCGCCTCCCCGTCGGCGGCGGCCGTTTCCCCCCCGCCCGCGGCGTCCTGCAAAACCGCCGGAGACGGGGAGCGGATCCCGATCGCCCACCCCGAGAGGCCGGGCCCGCGGCCCAGGAGGGCGCCGGGGGCGGGCAGCCCGGTCGCGGGGTAGCGGGTGCAGGCGAAGAGGAGCGAAAAGAGGCTGCCGGCCGGGTCCACGTAGACGACCAGGGCCTCCGTGGGGAGGTCGCGCAGACGGGCCTGCTGGCTTTCCTCGAAGCGCACGCCGGAGAAGAACAGCCGCAGGGTGAGGGCGGTGAACCGGCCGAAGCGCGCGGGGATCGCATGCAGGCGGGCGACTTCCGGGCGGCCGCCCTGAGGCGCAGGGCGCTTTGCCAGGAGTCGCCGCCAAAGCGGCGGCGGGGACGGAGATGCGGCGTTCATGCGCAGGCCACCGGGGATCGGCGCGGCGGGCCGAGGGTTCGGGTGGCGGCCACGGTAGCAAAAGCAGTCCCGCTTTTCAAACCCGGGCTTGTAAGCCGGTGGCCGATATGATAATTTTTCCCGTTATCATTGCACAACCGATTCATCCGGCGCCCGTTTGCGCCCGGAAGCCCGGTTTCCGGAGAAACGCATCACCTGCAGAGGAAAGGAGGAGCGGCGATTTATGAAGACCTTGATCGGCGGAGCGGTCGCGGCGGCCTTGGGGCTCATCGGCATCGGCATCTGGTGGCAGGATCTGTTGACCGTGTTGAAGGGAAGCGTCCCCGCGATGCTGCTGCTGGGAGGGGGGCTGGCGATCTATCTGGGATTCGACGAGATGAAGGACACGTGGAAAAAGGACGAGACCCCCACCCCCTCGGTCTCCTCGGATGAGCTCGAAAAATACAAGAGCGAGGTCGCCGAGCTGAAAAAGGAACTCGAAACGCTCAAGAGCGAACGCAAGAGCGAATCCTGAAGCGACCCCCCGGCCCCCGGCGGCCCGCTCCCCGGCCGCCGGGGCTCACCCCGCTTGTCCCTCCCGGATCGCCCGCACGGCGAGGCGGTCGGCGAGCTCGTTTTCGGGCACCCCGCGGTGCCCGGGGACCTTGACCAGCCGAAGCCGCGGGAACGCCTGCATCTCCTCTCGGATGGCCGCGACGAGCTCGCGGTTTTTCTGCGCCTTCCAGCCGAGCGTCAGCACCCCGTAGGCGTAGTGGCTGTCGGTGTACAGCACGACCGGCCGGCTCTTGTCGCGCACCGCGGCGAGCCCGGTGCGGATGGCCGTCAACTCGGCGATGTTGTTGGTGGCCTCGCCGATGTAGGCCGAGATCTCGCGCCGCCGGCCGCCGCAGACGAGCACCACCCCGATGCCCGCCGGGCCGGGATTTCCGGAGCAGGCGCCGTCGGTGTAGACGTGAATCGCCTCCGACCCGGAAGGCTCCGCCTCCACGCCGGCGGACGGGGCCGGGGGCCCTCCCGCCGGCGGCTGCAGCCGCTCGCGGGGCACGCGGTAGTCCCGCGGGTCTTCCAGACGGTAGCGGATGCGCACCCGGCCGCCGCGGTCGAGCAGCCGCCCGTCCGGGTGCGTCTCGGCCCAGACCCTGCGGTTTCCGAAGAGCACCCGGCGCCAGGTGCTCCCCCAGGCCGGGACGGATTCGGGGCGGGGGTCACGGTCCATCGGCCTCTTCCTCACGCGTAGAGGTGGACCGCACGGCTCGCCGCGCGGAACGCCGCGAGCTCTTCCTGCCAGGAGGCCTCGAGCCGCTCGACCGGCTCGAGGGCCTCGAGGCGGCGCCGCAGGTCGGCATCCCCGACCAGGAGGTCGATCGGCGCGCGCTCGAACTCGTACTCGTAGGGCGGCGGGCGCCAGGCGAAATCCCGCGGGTGCGCGGCAAGCACGGCCTGGAGCAGCCTCAGGGTGGTCGCGTAGGGGCGGTAGCGGTCGGCGTCGGTCACGTGGATCTGGAAGCCGCGGCAGGGGCGGCCGCACCACTTGTGGGCCGTGGGCTCGAAGACGACCGGCCGCAGGAAGACCCCCGGCAGGCTTCCCTCGGGAAAGCGCGCGGCGAGCGCCCGGGGATCGAGGAAGGGGGCGCCGAAGAGCTCGAAGGGCTGCGTCGTCCCCCGCCCCTCGGAGACGTTGGTCCCCTCCCAGAGCACCTGGCCGGGGTAGACGCAGGCGGCGGAATACGAGGGCAGGTTGGGGGAGGGAGGGATCCAGGGCAGGCCGGTTTCCGGAAAGCGCTGCGACCGGCGCCAGCCGCGCATCGGGATCCAGCGCAACTCGCAGGCGACCCCGCCGGGGCCGGCGATCCAGCGGCCGAGCTCGGCGAAGGTCATCCCGTGGCGCATGGGCAGGGGAAAGCGGCCCACGAACGAGGCGCACTCCGGCCGCAGGAGGTTGCCCTCGACCTCCGCGCCGCCCAAAGGGTTGGGGCGGTCGAGCACCACCACGGGGATGCCCGCCGCCCCGGCCGTTTCCATGCAATGGGCGAGGGTCGAGGCGAAGGTGTAGACCCGCGTGCCGACGTCCTGGAGGTCGACCACGAGCGCATCGAGCCCCGTGAACATCTCCCGGGAGGGGACCCGCGTTTTGCCGTAGAGGCTGAAGACGGGCAACCCGAGCTCGGGATCGACTCCGTCCTCGGATTCGACCATGTTGTCCTGCTTTTCGGCCCAGAAGCCGTGCTGGGGCGAAAAGAGGGCCCGCAGCCGGTCCCCGAAGCGCTCCCGGAGCAGCGTGCGCGCGTGGCGCAGCCTGCGGTCGACCGAGGCCGGGTTGCACAGCAGCCCGAACCGAAGACCCCGAAACCACGCGGGCGGATCGGCAAGCAGACGCTCGAGACCGGTCTCCACGGCAGGCATGGGCGCCTTGTACCAGACCCAGCCGGGGAGCGGCAAGCCCGGCCGTGTTCTCCCGGCCGGCCCGCCACGCGGGGCCGGGGTGCTTGACAGCCTGCAACGAAACCCATAGAAAGCCGCTTTCGGGCCCGCAAACGGCCCGAGGGGGAAGCGTGACGCTCCGCTTGAACGGGGTGGTGGTCATCACCGGTCACTACGGCTGCGGCAAATCCGAGATCGCGATCCATCTCGCCGTCCATCACCGCCGCATGGGATTGCGGGTCGGGTTGGCGGACCTGGACGTGGTGAACCCCTACTTCCGTTCGCGCGAGGCGGCCGAACGGCTGGAGCGGCTCGGCATCGAGGTGGCGGCCCCGGCCCCCGACCTGCGGCAATCGGAGCTGCCGGCCGTGAGCCCGGCCGTTGCCGGCTTGATCCGCCGGCCGCTCGATCTCGTCGTGCTGGACGCGGGGGGGGACCCGGCGGGGGCGACGGTGCTCGCCAGCCTCGGCGAGGCTTTCGCCGCCCGGCCTCCGGCGGTCCTGATGGTCGTGAACCCCTTTCGCCCGGAGACGGCCACCGTCCCCCGATGCCTGGCGCTGCGGAGCGCGCTCGAAGACGCCGCGCGGTTGGCGGTCACGGGGCTTGCGGGCAACCCCAACCTGATCGACGAAACCGGGCCGGAGGAGGTTCTCGAGGGACGGCGCTTCCTGGCGGCGCTCTCCGCCGCCTCGGGGCTGCCGCTCGTCTTCCTCGCGGTCGCCGAGGGCGTCCTCGCCCGACTTGACCCCGCCGCCTGGGAGGAACCCGTGCTCCCGATCCGGCGGCAGCTCGTCCCCCCCTGGGAGAAGGCCCGGGACCTGCACGAACCGGAAGGAGATCCCCCGGCATGAAACCGCGCTACGTCCATCGCATCGACCGGGAACGCTGCAAGGGCTGCGGCCTTTGCGTGGCGTCCTGCCCCAAGAACGTTCTCGAGATCCACACCGAGCTCAACCGCAAGGGCTATTTCCCCGCGTTCCAGGCGCGTCCCGAGGATTGCGTTTTCTGCGCCATCTGCTGTACGGTGTGCCCGGACGTGGCCATCGAGATCGAGGAACAAGACGCCCCCGACACGGCGGGGAAAGGAACCCGTTGACATGGCCAAGGTGCTGATGAAAGGCAACGAGGCGATCGCCGAGGCGGCCGTGCGCGCCGGCTGCCGGAACTACTTCGCCTACCCCATCACCCCCCAGTCCGAGGTGGCCGAGTACCTCTCGCGCCGGCTGCCCGAGGTGGGAGGCGTTTTCCTGCAGGGGGAAAGCGAGGTGGCGGTCTCGTACATGATCTTCGGCGCGGCGGCGGCCGGCGAGCGGGTCTTCACGACCTCCTCGAGCCCCGGGATCAGCCTGATGAGCGAGGGGCTGAGCTACATCGCCGCGGCCGAGCTGCCCTGCGTCTTCGTGAACATCATGCGCGGCGGCCCCGGCCTCGGGGGGATCCTTCCCTCGCAGGCGGACTATTTCCAGGCCGTGAAAGGGGGCGGCCACGGCGACTACCGGCTGCTCGTCCTCGCCCCGGCGAGCGTCCAGGAGGCCGTGGAGATGATGATGGAGGCCTTTCCCCTCGCCGAACAATACCGCAACCCCGTCATGATCCTGGGCGACGGCCTGATCGGCCAGATGATGGAGCCGGTCGCCTTCCCCGAGCATCTCCAGCGCGAGCCCCCCTCCGCGGACGGCTGGGCGACCAACGGCATGGATCGCCGCGGCAGCGACCGCCGCAACCTGATCCGCACCCTCTACCTCGTCCCCGCCGAGCTCAACGCCCACAACCTCAAGCTCAAGGCCAAGTACGACCGCATGCGGCGCGAGCAGGTGCGCTGGGAGAGCTACGCCGTCGACCCCGAGATCCGGCTGCTGTTCGTGAGCTACGGCACGATGAGCCGGGTGTGCCGCACGGCGATCGATCGGCTGCGGGAGGAAGGGGTCCCCGTCGGGATGCTCCGGCCCCGGACGCTCTTTCCCTTCCCGCGGGAGGCGATCTTCGCGGCGGCCCGCCAGCCCCGCGTCCAGGCGGTCTTGAGCGTCGAGATGAGCATGGGGCAGCTCGTCGAGGACGTGGAGTGGGCCGTGTGCGGCGCCCGGCCCGTCTTCTGGTACGGAAAGTGCGGGGGCGAAGTCCCCACCCCCGAAGACGTGATGGAGGAGGCCCGGCGGATTCTGCGCGAGACCGCTTGAGCCCAAACGCCCGCCGGCGGCGTGGGCCCCCTCGTCGCCCCGGCGGATTCGAAGGGAAGGCGCGAGATCATGGGAAAGAGCTTCCACCGCCCGCAGGCCCTGGCCGACATCCCCACCCACTACTGCCCGGGGTGCACCCACGGGATCGCCCACCGGCTCGTGGCCGAGGTGATCGACGAGCTCGGCCTCCGCGGCCGCACGGTGGGGATCGCGCCGGTCGGCTGCGCGGTGCTTTGCTACCACTATTTCACCTTCGATTTCATCGAGGCCGCCCACGGCCGCGCCCCGGCCATCGCGACCGGCCTCAAGCGCGTGCGGCCGGACCTGATCGTCTTCACCTACCAGGGGGACGGCGACCTCGCGAGCATCGGCATGAGCGAGATCATCCACGCGGCCAACCGCGGCGAGAAGTTCACCACCGTCTTCATCAACAACGCGGTCTACGGCATGACGGGCGGCCAGATGGCGCCCACCACGCTGCCCGAGCAGCGCACCACGACCTCGCCCTTCGGGCGCAAGCCGGCCCAGACCGGCATGCCGGTGAAGGTGGCCGAGCTGCTGGCCGCGCTCGAGACGCCGGGCTACATCGTGCGCGAGGCGCTCATCCGGCCGAAGTACATCCAGCGCGCCCGCAAGGCGATCCGTAAGGCCTTCGCCTACCAGGCGGAGAACACCTGCTTCAGCCTGGTCGAGCTCATCAGCACCTGCCCGACGAACTGGGGCCTGAGCCCGGTCGATGCGCTCTCGTGGGCCGAGCAGAAGATGCTGCCCTACTTCCCGCTCGGGGTGTTCAAGACCCCGGAGGAGGGGCGGCGCGATCCGGGCGCCGCGGAAAGGAGCGCGCATGCAGCGTGAGGTCCAATTCGCCGGCTTCGGCGGCCAGGGGATCATGCTGATGGGCCAGATCCTCGCCCAGGCCGCGATGATCGAGGGCTTCGAGGTCGTCTGGATCCCTTCCTACGGCCCCGAGATGCGCGGCGGCACCGCCTACTGCACGGTCGTCCTGGGCGACCGGCCGATCGGCTCGCCGATCATCCGCAACCCCCAGCACCTGGTCGCCATGAACCGGCCCTCGCTCGAGAAATTCGCGCCCACCGTGAAACCGGGCGGGGTGATCTTCGTGAACGCCTCGATCATCCCCGTCGGCAGCGGCCGCAGCGACGTCGACGAGCTCCGGGTGCCGATCGTGGAGCTGGCCCAGGGGCTGGGCAACGTGAAGGCGGCCAACATCATCGCGCTCGCGGCCTTCGTGGCCCGCAGCGCGGTCGTCCCCTTCGAGGCCCTCGAGCGGGCGGTGCAGGAGAAGTTCGCCCAAAAGGCGAAGCTGATCCCCCTGAACCTCCGGGCGCTCGAGGTCGGCCGCAAGGCGGCCGCGGAACCGTGAGCGTGCCCGGGCCCCCGGCTCCGGGGGGCGACGAAGGAGCGGCCATGGCGGTTGCCGTTCCGCCCCACATCCTCGCGATCCCCCCTTACGTCCCGGGGAAGCCGATCGAGGAGCTCGAGCGCGAGCGCGGCATCACCGGCTCGATCAAGCTCGCCTCGAACGAAAACCCGCTCGGGCCCTCGCCCCGGGCGATCGCCGCGCTCGCGGCGGCGCTGGGAACGCTCCACCGCTACCCCGACAGCACGGGGTACCGCCTGACGCGAAAGATCGCCCGCCGCCTGGGCCTTGCGCCCGAGCAGGTCGTCCTGGGCAACGGCTCCGACGAGATCCTCGCCCTGCTCGCGCGGGCGTTTCTCCAGCCCGGCGACGAGGTTCTTTTGCCCGAGCCCGCCTTCGCCATGTACGAGATCGAGGCCCGCGCCTCGGGCGCGGTGCCGGTGCCGGTGCCGCTCCACGATTTTCGAACCGACCTCGAGGCGATGGCGGGCCGTGTCGGCGCGCGGACGCGGATCGTCTTTCTGAACAGCCCCCACAACCCGACCGGCCACCGGATCCCGCGGGAAGCGCTCCTTCGCTTTCTCGCGCGCCTGCCCGCCGAGGTGATCGCCGTGGTCGACGAGGCCTACGTCGAGTTCGTGCGCGAGCCCGCGGACACGGACCCCCGGCCCCTCCTCGCGGGGCCCCGGCCGGTCGTGGTTCTCCGGACCTTTTCGAAGGCTTACGGGCTCGCGGGGCTGCGCGTCGGCTACGGCCTCATGCCCGCCGGGATCGCCGCCGTGCTCCACCGCGTGCGGCCGCCCTTCAACGTGAACCGCGCCGCCCAGGTGGCCGCCGAGGCCGCCCTGGACGACGAGGCGTTCCTCGCGGAGAGCCGGCGGGTCGTCCACGAGGGGATCGATTTCCTGCGCGCGGGGCTCGCGCGCCTGGGGCTCTTCTGCCTGCCGAGCGAGGCGAACTTCCTCATGTTCGCGCTTCCCGGCGAGGCCCGGCCGGTCTACGAGGGGCTGCTCGCGCGCGGGGTGATCGTGCGGCCGCTCGCCTCCTACGGCTACCCCCGCCACCTGCGGGTGAGCGTCGGGCGGCCCGAGGAGAACCGCCGCTTTCTCGACGCCCTGCGCGCGGTTCTCGGCCGGTGAGGTACCGCCCATGCCCGCGGCGAGCCGGCTGCTGATCACGATCGACGGCCCGGCCGGGGCGGGGAAGACGACCGCCAGCCGCCGGGTCGCCGCGCGCTTGGGCTACCGGCACATCGACACCGGCGCCCTCTACCGCGCGGTCGCCTACGCGGCCCGCGCCCGCGGCATCGACCCCGAGGACGACGCGGGACTCGGCCGGTTGGTCGCCACCCTCCGGCTCGGCTTCGCCCCCGCCCCGGAGGAGGGGCCGGCCCGCGTCACGGCCGACGGCGAGGACGTGACCGAGGCCATCCGCACCCCCGAGATCGCGCAGCTCGCCTCGGCGGTCTCGGCCCGGCCCGTGGTGCGCTCCGGCCTGCTCGATCTCCAGCGCGAGCTCGGCCGCGGCAAGGGCGCGGTCTTCGAGGGCCGGGACATGGGGACCGTGGTCTTCCCGGAGGCCGACCTCAAGTTCTTCCTCACCGCCTCCGAGGAGGCGCGCGCCCGCCGGCGCTGGGCGGAGATGGGCGGGGAGCGGTCCGGGGTGCGCTTCGAGGCCGTGCTCGACGAGCTGCGCCGCCGCGACCGCCGGGACGCCGAGCGCGCCGTCGCCCCGTTGCGGCCGGCGGCGGACGCCTTCCTCATCGATTCCTCCGATCTCACCCTCGAGCAGGTGGTCGAGGTCATTCTCGGCCGCGTGCGCCGGCGGCTCGCCTCGCCCCGGGGCGGCTGAGGGGATCCGGCCGCCCCATTTTTCCCTTTCCATTTTGCCGCGTCTTTGTTACAAGGATCGAGTTTTGCGCATCCCGGGGGCGCGAATTCAGGGCAAGGGGGATACGGGGGATCATGGTTCACGACCCAACCGACAGCAAGCACGAGACGAACCGGCCGCAGCCGGAGCCGGCGGCCCCGGCGGAGGGGGGCGGCGCCCGCGAGGGCGCCGAAGCCGCCGAGCCTTCGATGAACCTCTACGAGGACAGCTTCGGCCAATTCAAGGAAGGCGAGGTCGTCAGCGGGGTCATCACCGCGGTCGACAAGGACTGGGTGATGGTCGACATCGGCTACAAGTCCGAGGGCCAGATCCGCATCCAGGAATTCCGGGCCGAGGACGGCACCATCACCGCCCGCATCGGCGAGCGGGTCGACGTCATGGTCGAGTGGTGGGACGACGAAGACGAGCGCGTCCTGCTCTCCAAGGACAAGGCCGCCAACATCAAGGTCTGGGAGAAAATCAAGCGCTGCCACGACGAGGACGGCACCATCACGGGGACGATCACCAACCGCGTCAAGGGCGGCTTTTCGGTCGACATCGGGGTTCCGGCCTTCCTGCCCGGGTCGCAGGCGGACCTGCGGCCGGTGCGCAACCTCGACGAGCTGGTCGGCAAGACCTTCGACTTCAAGATCCTCAAGTACAACCGCAAGCGCAGCAACATCGTCCTCTCCCGCCGCGTGCTCCTCGAGAAGGAACGGGCCGTCAAGCGGGCCGCGACCCTCGCCACGATCCAGGAAGGCAAGGTCATGCCCGGGGTGGTCAAGAACATCACCGAGTACGGCGTGTTCGTGGACCTGGGCGGGCTGGACGGGCTGCTGCACATCACGGACATGTCCTGGGGGCGGATCAAGCACCCCTCGGACCTCTTCAAGATCGGCGACGCCGTGCAGGTCAAGGTGTTGCACCTCGATCTCGAGCGGGAGCGGGTCTCGCTCGGCCTCAAGCAGCTCACCCCCGACCCCTGGACGCTCGCGGCGCAAAAGTACCCCGCCGGCACCCGGGTGACGGGCCGGGTCGTGAGCCTCACCGATTACGGGGCCTTCGTCGAGCTCGAGCCCGGCATCGAGGGCCTGATCCATGTCTCCGAGATGTCCTGGACGCGCAAGGTCCGCCACCCCTCCAAGATCGTCTCCATCGGCGAGACCGTGGAGGCGGTGGTGCTCGACATCAAGCCCGACGCGCGGCGCATTTCGCTCGGCATGAAGCAGATCGCCCCCAACCCCTGGGACGTCGTCGCCGAGAAGTACCCGGTGGGGACGACGATCGAGGGCAAGATCAAGAACATCACCGACTTCGGCATCTTCATCGGGATCGACGAGGGGATCGACGGCCTCGTGCACATCTCCGACATTTCCTGGACCAAGCGCATCAAGCACCCCTCGGAACTCTACAAGAAGGGGGACGTGGTCCAGGCGATCGTGCTCGACATCGAAAAGGAAAACGAGCGCTTCTCGCTCGGCATCAAGCAGCTCACGGAGGACCCCTGGAAGAGCGTGCACACGAGGTACCGGGTGGGCAGCGAGATCACCGGCACCGTGACCAACGTGACCGATTTCGGGGTCTTCGTCGAGCTCGAGGAGGGGATCGAGGGCCTGGTTCACGTCTCCGAGATCAGCAAGGAGAAGATCAAGACCCCCGTCGGCCGCTTCCAGGTGGGGGACACGATCACCGCCAAGGTGATGACCCTCAACAGCGAGGAGCGCCGCATCGGCCTCTCCATCAAGCGGCTGGAGATGGAGCGCGAGCAGAGCCTGCTGAACGAGTACGTGAGCAGCATGGGGCAGTCGACCTCGGCGACCACGACCTTCGGCGAGCTTTTGCGCGAGAACCTCCAGGAGAAGATGAAGGAATAGGGCTTCGCGGAGCCCCGGCTGACGGCGGAGCCCCGCCCCGGAAAGCCGGGGCGGGGCTCCGCGTTTCGGAGCGCGGGAAATGGGCGGGAGCCTCCCCGTCATCTTCACCGACCTCGACGGGACCCTCCTCGACGACGACTACGGCTTCGGGGAGGCCGAGCCGGCGCTGGCCGAGATCCGCCGGCGGGGCATTCCGCTCATCCCCTGCACCAGCAAGACCCGCGACGAGGTCGAACGTCTCCGGCGGCGCCTGGGACTCGGGGATCCCTTCATCGTCGAAAACGGGGCCGCCTGCTACCTCCCCGAGGGCTGGCGCGGGATCCCCCTGCCGCCGGGCCCCCGCGAGGCGGGCTGCCGCGTGATCCGCTGCGGCGCCCCCTACGAGCGGTTGCGGCGCTTTCTCGCGGAGCGGGGTCGGGGCTTCGGGGCGCGCGGCTTCGGCGACGCGGGCGTCGAGGAGATCGCCCGGCGGACGGGGCTCTCCGTCGAGGAGGCCGAGCTGGCGCGCCGGCGGGGGTTCAGCGAGCCCTTCTGGTTCGAAGGGCCGGAGCGGACCGCGGAGCTCGCCGCCGCCGCCGCCCGCCGGGGGCTTGCCGTCACCCGCGGCGGCCGCTTCCACCACCTCGTGGGCGCGGGCGTGGACAAGGGGGCGGCGGTGCGGCGGCTCCTGTCCCTGATCGCGCCGCATTTCCCCGCGCCGCTGCACACGATCGGCCTGGGCGACGGCGAAAACGACCTCTCCCTGCTCGCGGCGGTCGACCGGCCCGTTCTGCTGCCGCGGCCGGAGGGAGGCTTCGTGCCCTGCGACCTCCGCGGGGTCCTGCGCGAACCCCGGCGGGGGGCCCGGGGGTGGAACGCGGCGGTGCTACGCCTGCTCGCCGCGCTCGATGCCGGCCCGGCCGACCCGCGCGGCTAGTCCCCGGCCCCGACGAAGGGAGGATCCCCGATGGCCGATTTCTGGCAAACCGGACCCGTCACGGTCCTGCAGCGCCTCCGCGACCGCCCCATCGAGGACCTCGAGGCCGAACTGCGCCGGATCGCGCGCCGGCGCAAGATCGTCCTCTTGCTGCCCGCCCTCTTCAGCGAGTTCGAAACGCCGGCCATGCCGCTCATCCTCGAGGAGCTCAGGCAGGTCCCCTACCTCCACGCCGTCGTGCTCTCCCTGGACCGCGCCGGCCGCGGGGAGTTCGAGGCCGCCCGGCGGCGGATGGCGGGGCTCTCCTGCCCGGTGAAGATCGTCTGGCACGACGGGCCGCGGCTCCAGGCGCTCTACCGGGAGCTCCGCGAAAACGAATTTCAGCTCGACCACCCGGGCAAGGGCCGCTCGGTGTGGATGACCCTCGGCTATGTCTGCTCCGAGCGCGAGGTCTACGCGGTCGCCACCCACGACGGCGACATCCTGAACTACCGCCGCGAGATGCTCGCCCGGCTCGTCTACCCCGTCGTCCACCCGGCGACCGAGTTCGAGTTCGCCAAGGGCTATTACGCGCGGGTGACCGACCGGCTCTACGGCCGGGTGACCCGGCTCTTCTACTCCCCCCTCGTCGAGACGCTCGCGCGCATCCTCGGCCGGAGCGCCTTCCTGAACTACCTGGGCAATTTCCGCTATGCCCTCTCCGGGGAGTTCGCCCTGATCGTCAACCTCGCCATGGGGATCCGCATCTCGCCCACCTGGGGCCTGGAGGTGTCGCTGCTGAGCGAGATCTACCAGCGCGCCTCGGTCAACCGCATCTGCCAGGTGGAAATCGCCGAGACCTACGAGCACAAGCACCAGGCGCTCGAGAAGAAGAAGCCGGAGGAGGGGCTGATGCGCATGGCCTGCGACATCGCCATGGCCCTCTTCCGCGTGCTCGCCCAGGAGGGGGTCGTCCTGAGCAACGCCTTCTTCCGCACCCTGCTGGCGGCCTACATCCAGGAGGCGCGGGTCGCGATCGAGAAATACCACGCGGTCTCGCTGATCAACGGGCTGGCCTTCGACCGGCACGCGGAGGTGGAGGCGGTGGAGGCGTTCGTCGAGTCGCTGCGCTGCGCGATCGCCGAGTTCGTGGAGGACCCGGTCGGCATCCCGCTGCTTCCGGCCTGGACGCGGATCTCGGCCGCCATCCCCGACTTCCAGGAACGGCTCTTCGAGGCCGTCGAAGAGGACAACGCCGGGGGGTGAGCCCGAGGGGGCTCAGGCGAAGAGGCTCACGTCCCCCGCCCCGCGCCGCAGGACCTGGGGGGTGTCCCCGATCAGGGAAACGACGCTCGAGGGCTCGCCCGGCGCCGGGCCGCCGTCGATCACCGCGTCGACCTGCCGGCCGAAGCGGTCGTGCAGGAGCGAGGCGTCGTTCAGGGTCTCCCCCTCCTCGGTCGCCGCGCTCGTCGAGATGATCGGGTTGCCCAGCTCGCGCACGAGGGCGAGGCAGATCTCGTTCGCCGGAACGCGGATCCCCGCCGTCTTGCGCTTGGTGAGGAGGATCTTCGGCACGAGCCGGGATCCCTCGAGGATGAAGGTGTAGGGCCCGGGAAGCAGCCGCCGCATCGTCCGGTAGGCCCAGTTCGTGACCTTGGCGTAGCGGCTGATGTGGGTGAGGTCGGAGCAGATGAAGCTGAAGGGCTTCGAGGTCTCGCGGCGCTTGATCCGGTAGATGCGCTCGATCGCCCGCAGGTTCATCAGGTCGCAGCCGATGCCGTAGACCGTGTCGGTCGGGTAGATCACCGTGCCCCCCGCCCGCAGGATCTCCACGACCTTGCGGATCAGGCGCGGCTGGGGGTTGTGAGGGTTGATCGCGATCAGCATGGGCCCGCATCATAGCACCGCCGGCGTCGAAGTCAACGCCGGAATCGATCCAATTGCTTGAAAATGTAACATGTTTTTCGCCCTCCGCCCCCCGCCGCGCGGGGTTGCCAAAGCCGGGGCCATCTGCTAATTCACCAGCGACCGCTCAGGATCGCAAAGGAGTATGCCATGCCGACGCTTCCGCCCGAAGAGGCTTATTCGTTCGACGATCTCCTTCTGCTGCCGCGCTACTCCGCGGTGCTGCCCAAGGACGTCTCCGTCCAGACCCAGCTCACCCGCAACATCCGGCTCAACCTGCCGATCGTCAGCGCGGCCATGGACACCGTGACCGAGGCCGAGACGGCGATCAGCATGGCCCGCGAGGGCGGCCTGGGCTTCATCCACCGCAACCTCGACATCCGGGCCCAGGCCATGGAGGTCGACAAGGTCAAGAAGTCCGAAAGCGGCATGATCGTCGACCCCGTGACCATCCGGCCCGACCAGAAGGTGGCCGAGGTGCTCCGCCTGATGGAGCAGTACCGCATCTCCGGCGTTCCCGTGGTCGAGGGCGAGCGTCTCGTCGGCATCGTCACCAACCGCGACCTGCGCTTCGAGACCGACCTGGACAAGAAGGTCGCCGAGGTGATGACGAAGGACCACCTCGTGACCGTCCACGAGGGCATCAGCCTCGAGGAGTCGAAGAGGCTCCTCCACCGGCACCGCATCGAGAAGCTCCTCGTCGTCGACCGCAAGGGCCGGCTGACGGGGCTGATCACGATCAAGGACATCGAGAAGATCCGCAAATACCCGAATGCCTCGAAGGACGCCCTCGGCCGGCTGCGCGTGGGGGCGGCCGTGGGGGTGGGGGCGGACATGGAGGAGCGCACCGACAGCCTGCTCAAGGCCGGGGCCGACGTGATCCTGATCGACACCTCCCACGGCCATTCGAAGAACGTGCTCGAGGCCGTCAAGTTCCTCAAGCGCAACTTCAAGAAGATCGAGCTCGTCGCCGGCAACGTCGCCACCGCCGAGGGGGCGCGCGACCTGATCCGGGCCGGGGCCGACGCCGTGAAGGTCGGCATCGGCCCGGGGTCCATCTGCACGACGCGGGTGGTGGCCGGCGTCGGCGTGCCGCAGCTCAGCGCGATCATGAACTGCCGGGCGGTCTCCGAGAAGACCGGCGTGCCCCTCATCGCCGACGGCGGCATCCGCTTCTCCGGGGACATCACCAAGGCCCTCGCCGCCGGCGCCCACACGGTCATGATCGGCGGGCTCTTCGCCGGCACCGAGGAGAGCCCCGGCGAGCTGATCCTTTACCAGGGCCGCAGCTACAAGGTCTACCGCGGGATGGGGTCGATCGAGGCCATGAAGAAGGGCAGCCGCGACCGCTACGGCCTCGGGGACGACGACGAAGAGGGCGACAAGCTCGTCCCCGAGGGCATCGTCGGCCGCGTCCCCTACCGCGGCTCCCTCCAGGCCAACCTCTTTCAGCTCGTGGGAGGCCTGAAGGCGGGCATGGGGTACTGCGGCTGCCGCACGCTCGAGGAGCTGCGCCGCAAGGGCCGCTTCATCAAGATCACCGCCGCCGGGATCCGCGAGTCCCACGTGCACGACGTGATCATCACCAAGGAGGCCCCGAACTACCGCCTCGAGTAGGCGGCTCCCCGAGTCCCTGCACCCGGCCCGGCGCGGTTTCGGCCCGGCGACGGCCGCGGCCGGCCGCCGCCTGAGGTTCCATGAGCGATTTCGTCCACCTCCACGTGCACACGCAGTACAGCTTGCTCGACGGCGCCGTGCGGATCGACGACCTGATCCGGCGGGCGGTGGAGTTCGGCATGCCCGCGGTCGCCATGACCGACCACGGCGTCCTCTTCGGCGCGGTCGAGTTCTACGAGAAGGCGACCCGCGCGGGCATCCAGCCCATCATCGGCTGCGAGATGTACCTCGCCCCCCGCAGCCGGCTCGACCGCAACCCGGCCGACCAGCGCGAGATGAGCCACCTCGTGCTGCTCGCCGAGACCGACGAGGGCTACCGCAACCTCTGCCGGCTGGCGACCGCCGCGCAGCTCGAGGGCTTCTACTACAAGCCCCGGATCGACCGCGAGATCCTGCGGGAGTGTTCGCGGGGCCTGATCGCCCTCTCGGCCTGCCTGCACGGGGAGATCCCGCGCCGCATCCTGGAGGGCCGCCTCGACCTCGCCGAGGAGGCCGCCCGCTTCTACCGCGAGCTCTTCGGCGAAGGGCGCTTTTTCCTCGAGCTCCAGCACAACGGCCTGCCCGACCAGGAACGGGTGAACGCCGCCCTCGTGGAGCTCGGCCGACGGTTGTCCATTCCCCTCGTGGCGAGCAACGACTGCCACTACCTCTCCCCGGAGGACGTGCGCGCCCACGACGTGCTGCTGTGCATCCAGACCGGCAAGACCGTGCGGGACGCCGACCGGCTCCGCTTCCGGACCGACCAGCTCTATTTCAAATCCCCCGCGGAGATGCGGGAGCAGTTCCGCGATCTGCCCGAGGCCCTCGCCCAGAGCGTGGAGATCGCCCGGCGGTGCCGCGTCCGCCTCGACCTCGAGACCCACCACTTCCCGCGCTTCGTCGCCGCCGAGGGGGACTCGGTCGAGGCGCTCTTCGAGCAGAAGGCCCGGGAGGGCTTCCGCCGCGTCTGGCGGCGCGTTCAGGCGCGAAACCCGGCGGCCGAGGAGGCGGCCTACCGCGCGCGCCTCGACTACGAGATCGACGTCATCCGCCGCACCGGCTTCGCCGGCTATTTCCTGATCGTCGCCGATTTCATCCACTACGCGAAGCAAAGGGGCATCCCCGTCGGCCCGGGCCGGGGCTCGGCCGCCGGCAGCCTCGTCGCCTACTGCCTGGGCATCACCGACCTCGACCCCCTCGCCCACGGGCTGCTCTTCGAGCGCTTCCTCAACCCCGAGCGCAAGAGCCTGCCGGACATCGACGTCGACTTCTGCATCGAGGGTCGCGAGGACGTTTACCGCTACGTCGTCGAGCGCTACGGCGGCGGGGACTACGTCGCGCAGATCATCACCTTCGGCAAGCTCAAGACGCGCGCGGTGATCCGCGACGTGGGCCGGGCCCTCGACATCCCCCTCGCCGAGGTCGACGCCATCGCGAAGCTCGTCCCCGACGTGATCAACATCGGCCTCGACGCGGCGCTCGAGCGGGAGCCGCGGCTGCGCGAGCTCGTGTCCCGCAAGCCGGAATACGAGGAGCTGATCCGGATCAGCCGGGTGCTCGAGGGGCTGCCGCGGCACGCCTCGACCCACGCCGCGGGCGTCGTGATCGCCGACCGGCCGCTCGTCGAGTACCTGCCGCTCTTTCGCGGCAAAAACGGCGAGGTGGTCACCCAGTACGACATGAAGGCCGTCGAGAAAATCGGCCTCGTCAAATTCGATTTCCTCGGTCTGCGCAACCTGACCGTGATCGCGGCGACCCTCGAGCTCATCCGCCGCCAGGGCAAGACCCCGCCCGACCTCGACCGCCTCGACCTCGAGGACGCCGAGACCTACCGGCTGCTCTGCCGCGCGGACACGACCGGCGTCTTCCAGCTCGAAAGCGCGGGGATGAAGGACCTGCTGCTCCGGCTCAAGCCCGGCTCCTTCGCCGACGTCATCGCCCTGGTCGCCCTCTACCGCCCCGGGCCGCGCGACTCGGGCATGGTCGACGAGTACGTCGACCGCAAGCACGGCCGCAAGGCGGTGCATTACCTCGTCCCCGAGCTCGAGCCCATCCTGCAGGAGACCTACGGGGTCATCGTCTACCAGGAGCAGGTGATGAAAATCGCCGCGGCCCTCGCCGACTACACCCCGGCCGAGGCCGACGACCTGCGCAAGGCGATGGGCAAGAAGATCCCCGAGATCATGAGCGCCCACCGCGAGCGGTTCGTGCGCGGGGCCGTCGCCCGCGGCATGCCGGCCGACCGGGCCCGCGGACTCTTCGATCTGATGGAGAAATTCGGGGGCTACGGGTTCAACAAGTCCCACAGCGCGGCCTACGCGCTGATCGCCTACCAGACGGCTTACCTCAAGGCCCACTTCCCGGTCGAGTTTCTCGCGGCCCTGCTTTCGAGCGAGATGGGCTCGACCGACCAGATCGTGAAATTCCTGGCGGAGTGCCGCGCCCACGGCATCGAGGTCTTGCCGCCGGACATCAACCGGAGCGACAAGGCCTTCACCGTGGACGGCCCCCGCATCCGCTACGGCCTGATGGCGGTGCGCAACGTCGGGGAGGGGGCGATCGATACGATCCTCGAGGCCCGGGCCGCGGGGCCGTTCCGCTCGCTCTTCGATTTCTGCGAGCGGGTCGACCTGCGCAAGGTGAACCGGCGGGTGATCGAAAGCCTGATCAAGTGCGGCGCCTTCGACGAAATCGACCCCCGGCGCGCCCGCCTCCTCGCCGCCCTCGAGGTCGCGCTCGACTACGGCCAGCGCGTCCAGCGCGAGCGCTGCAACCCCCAGATCCGTCTCTTCGACGAGGCGGCCTGCGCCGGCGGCCCGGTCCCGCTCCCGGAACTGCCCGACGGGCCCGAGGACGACGAGCGCGAACGGCTCGAGGGCGAAAAGGAATCGCTCGGCTTATACCTGAGCGGGCATCCCCTGAAGGGGTTCGAGGAGATCCTCGCGCGCTACGCCACCACCGACGCCCTGCAGATCAAGGAGGCCCCCGACGGCGCGACGGTCCGGATCGGGGGCCTCGTGCGGCAGGCGAAGACGATCCAGACGCGCAAGGGGGACCTCATGGCCTTCGTCACCCTCGAAGACGCCCACGGAACGGTCGAGGCGACGGTGTTTTCGCGGCTCTTCGCCGCGGTCGCCGACCTGCTCGTCGAGGACCGGCCCGTCCTGGTCCAGGGGCAGGTGCAGCGGGAAGAGCAGGCGGTCAAGATCGTCGCCGAGTCGGTGATCCCCCTCGAGCGGGCCGAGGAGCTGTTGCCCGCGCACGTCCACCTGCGCCTCGACCTGGAGCGTACCGGGCGCGAGCGCCTGCTCGCGGTGCGCGACCTGCTGCGGCGGCACCGGGGGGACTGCCGGGTCTTTCTTCACCTGCGGGCGGCCAGCGGCGCCGAGGCGGTGATCGAGCTCGCGGAGGAATACCGCTTGCGGCCGGGGCCGGAGCTGCGCCGCGAGCTGGGCGAGCTGCTCGGCCCGGGGGCCGTCGAGACGCGCTGCGCCGCGGGTTGAAGCGTTCGCCCGGACGCACCCGCCGCCGGGAAAGAGGGGGAACCGATGATCGACAGCCGCCTGCCGGCATTCGCCGTGCTCCTGGCCGGGGGCAGCGGGACGCGACTCTGGCCGGTTTCGCGGGAGCTCCACCCGAAGCAGCTCGCCCGCTTGCTCGGCCCGGACTCGCTCATCCAGAGCACGCTGCGGCGGCTGGTGCCGCCGTTCCCGGCGGCCTCCGTGCGCGTCGTCTGCCGGGCGGACCAGGAACCCGAGATCGCCCGCCACCTCGAGGCGGTCGGCGTTCCGGCGGCGGGCCGGATTTACTCCGAGCCCGTCGGGCGCAACACCGCGGCCGCCGTCTTGCGCGCCTGCCTCGAGATCCGCCGGGAGGCGCCGGATGCGGTGGTGGGAGTCTTCCCGGCCGATCACGTCATCGCCCGGTGCGACGCGTTCCACGAGGCCCTGGCGCAGGCGCTCCGGCTCGCCGCCGAGGGCCGGATCGTGGCCTTCGGCATCCGGCCGCGCTACCCCGAGACCGGCTACGGCTACATCGAGGCCGAAGCCTCGAGGGGCGAGGCGGCGCCCATCCGCCGCTTCGTCGAGAAGCCCGACCTCGCCACCGCCCGCCGCTACGTCGAGGCCGGCACCTACTTCTGGAACAGCGGCATGTTCGCCTTCCGCGCCGCGGTGGTCGTCGAGGAGTTCGCCGCCCACGCGCCGGAGCTGCTCGCGGGGCTCGAGCCCCTGTGCGGCCGGCCCGGGCCGATCGCCGCCGAGGAGTACGCGCGGCTGCCCGACGTCTCCTTCGACGTCGCCGTGATGGAGAAGACCTCCCGCGGCGTCGTCCTGCCGGTCGATTTGGGCTGGAGCGACATCGGCTCCTGGAAGTCCCTCTACGATTTCCTGCCCAAGGACGGCCGCGGCAACGTGCTCGAGGGGGACGTGATCGCCCGGGAGGCGCGGGGCTGTCTGGTCCTGGGGCGCAGCCGGCTGATCGCCGTCAACCGCATCGCCGACCTCGTCGTGGTGGAGACCCCGGACTCCCTGTTCATCTCCGACCTCGAGTCGAGCCGGGACGTCAAGGAGATCGTCGCCGAGCTGAAGCGGCGCGGGCGGCCGGAGGCCGAGCGGCACCTGACGGTCGCCCATCCCTGGGGGACGCTCACGCGGCTCGACTCCCAGGCGAGCGGGGTCACCTGCCGCCTCTCGCTCGACCCCGGGGCCCGTGCGCGGCTCGCGGAGCCCGGCAACGAGGCGCTGCACCTCGTCGTGCTGAACGGCGAGGTGCGGATCCGGGGCAGACGCGGCCGCCCGCGGCGTCTCCTCGCGGGCGAGGGGCTGCGGCTTGCCGCCCCCTCCGGGGTCGAGGTCGAGAACCCGACGGGCTCCGCCGTGGACGTCGTGGCCGTGTTCTGGAACGCCGAGGCGCCCCCGGCGGGCGGGGGCCCCGCATGAGCCCGGCGGACGCCGCCGCCGGCCGCCCTGGCGGGCCGCCTTCCTGGGCGCCGGCCGCGGCCGCACTCGCCCTCCTGGGCGTGGTCGGCGTGAGCGCCGCCTTCCCCCTGGCCGACGAGAACCAGATCCGGCTCGCCCTGGCGCTTCTCCTCGCGATGGGGGCGGCCGGCCGCCTGCTTTCGCGCACGGGGGATTTCGGCCGCCTGGCGCTCGTCCTCCTCGGAGGGTATCTCAGCCTGCGCTACTGGGCCTTTCGCACCTTCGACACGCTCGCCTACACGGGCGTGTGGGATGTGATTTTCCTCCTGTTGCTCTACCTCGCCGAGACCTACGGGATCGCCACCCACCTGATCGGCCTCTTCGTGAACGTCGCCCCCCTCGAACGGCGCCCCGTGCCGCTGCCCGCCGACCCGGCGAGGTGGCCGACCGTCGACGTTCTGGTCCCGACCCTGAACGAGCCGCTCGACATCGTGCGCATCACGCTCACGGCCTGCGTGCAGCTCGAGTACCCGCGCGAGAAGCTCGCGGTGTTCGTGCTCGACGACGGCGGAACCGCCCAGCGCCTCAACGACCCCGATCCCCGCCGCGCCGCGGCCGCCCGCGAGCGCGCCCGGAAGCTTCAGGAACTCGCCGCCTCCCTGGGGGTGCACTACCGGACGCGCGAGAGCAACCTCCATGCCAAGGCCGGAAACCTGAACGCCGCGCTCGGGCTCGCGGTCGAGGCCGCACGGGGGGGCCGGAGCGGCGACCCCCCCGGTCCCGCGGAGGCGCGCCCGCAGGGCGAGCTCCTGCTCGTCCTCGACTGCGACCACGTGCCCACCCGGGATTTTCTCAAGAACACCGTGGGGTTCTTCCTCGCCGACGAGCGCCTGGCGACCGTGCAGACGCCGCATTTTTTCATCAACCCCACGCCGGTCGAGAAAAACCTCGGCACGGCGGGCGAAAGCCCCGGCGAAAACGAGATGTTTTACGGCGCCATCCAGCTCGGCCTCGATTTCTGGAACGCCTCGTTCTTCTGCGGCTCGGCCGCCCTGCTCCGACGGCGGGCGCTGGTCGAGATCGGCGGTCTGGTCGAGGACACGATCACCGAGGACGCCGGGACCGCCCTCCGGCTGCACGCGGCCGGCTGGCGCAGCCTCTACCTCAACAAGGCGATGACGATGGGATTGTCGCCCGAGTCCTTCGACAGCTTCATCATCCAGCGCAGCCGCTGGGCCAAGGGGATGATCCAGATCCTGCTGCTCCACAACCCGCTGCGCCTGCCGGGCCTGAGCTTCGCCCAGCGCCTGTGCTACCTGAACGCCTGCCTCTTCTGGCTCTTCGGCTTCGCGCGCCTCATCTTCTTCCTGTCCCCGCTCATGTTCCTCGTGTTCAACCTGCGGGTCTACAACGCCTCGCTCACCCAGGTGCTGGCCTACGCCGTCCCGCACCTGATCGCCTCCTATTTCGTCTCCAACCGCCTCTACGGACGCTTCCGCCACCCCTTCACCTCGGAGCTCTTCGAGATCATCCAGGGCATCTACCTGATCCCCGCCGTGCTCTCGGTCTTCCTGCGGCCGCGTGCCCCGCGTTTTCGGGTCACCCCCAAGACGGCCTCGCTCGAGCAAGACACGCTGACCCACCTCGCCACCCCCTTCTACCTGATGCTGCTGCTCAACCTGCTCGCCTTCTGCGCCGGGGCCATCCTCTACCTGAACCGGCCGGTGCTGCTCGACACGATCGCCATCTGCCTCTGCTGGAACACCTTCAACCTCTTCCTCGTCGTCTGCTGCCTCGGGGTCGTCTGGGAGAGGCGCCAGCTTCGCCGCACCCACCGCATCACGCCGCGCGAGGGGGTCCACCTCGTCGACCGCCGGCGGGGGACGCGCGTCGACGCCGTCCTGCGGGACCTCTCGGTCACCGGCGCCGGATTCGAGATCCCCGATCGTGCGCCGCTGCTTTCCGGGCGGCTCGAGCTCGAGGCCCTCGACAGCAGCGGCCGCCTGCACCGGCTGCCCCTGCGGCTCGTGCGCATCGAGCCCTTCCGCGGGGGCGTGCGGGTCGGCTGCCGCTTCGAGGACGAGGAGGAGGCGGTACGCCGGGCGATCGTGGACTACGTCTACGGGGACAGCGCGCGGTGGAAGTACTTCGCCGACCTGCGGCAGGTGCGGGAAGTCGGCAGCGTGCGGGCGTTCCTGCGCTTGACGGCGACGGGAATCAGGGCCAGCCTGCGCCATGCGGCCGGCCTGCTGCGCTGGGTTCTCGGTCGCCGCATCCGCAGGGCCCGGCCGTCGGCCTGAGGCGGGCGCGGGTCGCCTCGAAGGCCGCGCGCGCCTCGCCTTCGACCTCCGCCTCGCGGCCCTCGTAACGCGGCGAAAGGTGCATCAGGCACAGGCTGCGCGCGCCCGCCAGGGCGGCGATCTCGCCGGCCTGCCGCGCGGTGAGGTGGTGTTTGCGCCGCGCGAGCGCGGCCTCGCGGTCGAGGAAGGCGGCCTCGATGAAAAGGAGGTCCGCTCCCCCGCAGAGGCGCACGATCGCCTCGCGGTTCTCCGGCCGATCGTTCACGTCGGTCACGTAGCCGACCTTGCGGCCGGGTTGGATGCGGACGACCTCGCGCCGCAGTTCCCCGAGCGGAATCGCCTGCAGACCCCGCCCGTCGACGCGCTCGGCCGCAATCGGCGTCTCATCCGGCCGCCCCGCGTAGAGCGCCTCTTTCAGCACCCCCAGCCACCGTCCCGGGGCGAGCCCGCGCGCCGCGAGCGCCGTCTTGAGCACCCGGACCCGGAACGGCTCGGTCACGGCGAAGGCGAGGCAGGGGATGCGGTGGTCGAGGACGGCCGCCTCGACGCGGAAGGCGGGCTCCTCCACGAGCACTCCCGAAAAGGGCGCCTCGCGGGGCTCTCCGGCGGCGGCGAAGCCCAGGCGACCGTCGTAGGCGCGCGCGACCTGCCGGGCGGCATGAACTTCGATGGCCTGCAGCCGGAGCCCCTCGGCGAAGCGATCCATCCGGTCCCAGGAATAGGCGGCGAGCTTGCCCTCGAGGTGGCCGAGAAACCCGGCGGGTCCGGCGAGAACGATCTCCGAGCCCCGGCCCAGATGGAGGCGCAGCAGGCGGTCGAAGCCGATGAAATGGTCCATGTGGGTGTGGCTGACGAAGGCGTGGGTGACCTTCAAGAGATCCCGCGGCGCAAGCGCGGAGAGATCGCCCAGGTCGAAGAGCAACGCGCGGCGCCGGTGCGCGAAGGGCCAGAACACCACCGGGTCTTCCAGCGGCCCGTTGACCAGCCGCGGGACCGACAGGGAGGACATCAGACGGGGATGAGCTTTTTCACCTGCTGGTTGACGGTGCCGTAAATCTCCTCGTCGGCGCCGAAGATGTCGACCACGTCCTTGTGGGCGAGCAGCTTCTCGATGATGAAGGCGGTCACGTACAGGCTGACCACGTTGCCGTCGGGGACGAGGTTGCGCACCGGGGCGATCTGGTAGTCGATGTCGAAATCGCTGGCCCGGGTGAGCTGTTCCAGGCAGAGGCGGATCTGTTCCTCGAGGCCGTTTTTGTTCGTGGTCTCCACGAGGCCGTGTTCGATGAGCTTCATGGAGATGGCGTTGGCCAGAGGTTCCACGCACTCCCGGAGGCTGTTCAGGGCGAGCCGGCGCTTGTGTTCCTTGTTCGATTCGATCTTGGAGAGGATCGAGGATTCCCTCGTGCTGGGTCGGAAAACCTTGGCCATGGAACGCCGTTCCTTCGTCGTGGGCTCTTGGGCATCGGGACCGTCGGAAGCGGTCCCATCCCCCCTCCTACCGGAGGGGGCGGCAAAATTCAAGAAAAAAAAGCCGCCTGAGGCCCTTAGGCGGGGTCGGCGTCTACCACGAGGAGCTCGGGGAGGCCTCCGCCGCCGCGACCGGCGCGCAGGCGATAGAGGAGGCGGGCGAGGCGGCCGCACTCGGCCGCCTGCGGGTCGGGCCGGAACCAGACGGCGGACAGCGTCCGCCCCCGTTCCCCGGAACCCGCGCGGCGCAGCCGCAGGCGGCGGTGTCCCCCGGCCAGCCGGCTGGAGGCGACCACCTCGACGTCGCGTGCGACGAAGAGCGGCTCGGGGTTGCCGGTGCCGAAGGGCGCGAGGGCCTCGATTGCGGCGAACGTGGAGGCTTCGAGTTCGTCGAGCTCGAGGGGGGCGTCGACCGGCCAGGCGCGATCGAGGGGCTCTTTTTCGCAGGCGGAGGCGACGGCCGCCTCGAACGCCTCGCGGAACGCCTCCACCCGGCCGGCCGCGATTTCCAGGCCCGCCGCCTGGGCGTGCCCGCCCAGGGCCTCGAGATGCGCCCGGCAGGCGCCGAGGCAGGCGGCCAGATCGATGCCGGGCAGGGACCGCGCCGAACCGCGGCCGCGTTCGCCTTCGAGCGCGACCAGCACCACCGGCCGGGCATACCGCTCCGCGAGGCGGGCGGCGGCGATGCCAATCACGCCCGGGTGCCAGCCGGGCCGGGCGAGCACCAGGGCGTTTCCCGCGAGCCGCTCCGGCCGGGAGGCGATCTCGGCCTCGGCCTCCGCGAGGACCTGCCGCTCCAGTTCGCGGCGCGCGCGGTTGAGCTCCGTCAGCCGCCGGGCCAGGCGGCCGGCGGCGGCGGGATCCCGCGCCGTGAGCAGCTCCGCGGCGAGTTGCGGATGCTCCAGGCGGCCGGCGGCGTTGAGGGGGGGGATCAGCCGGAAGGCCGCCTCCTCGCCGCTCACGCCGGCGTCGGCCGCCATGCCCGAGGCGGCCTTGAGGGCCTCGAGGCCGGGACGACCGGGACGGGCGAGGCGGCCCAACCCGATGCGGGTGAGGATGCGGTTTTCCGCCGTGAGGGGGGCGAGGTCGGCGATCGTCCCCAGCGCGACGAGATCGCTCCAGGCGAGGAGGTTGGGCTCGGGGCGCCCGTCCCAGAAGCCCTCCTCGCGCAGCCGCCGGCGCAGGGCGACCGCGAGGTAGAAGGCGACGCCGACGCCGGCCAGGTGGTCCAGCCCCGCCCCGCAGTCGGGCCGGCGGGGGTTGATGACCGCCAGGGCGGGCGGCAGCTCGGTGTCGACGGCATGGTGGTCCGTCACGATCACCTCGATGCCGGCGGCGGCCGCCTCGCGGATCGCCGCGTGGCTGGATGAGCCGCAATCCACGGTGACGACGAGCCGGATCCCCCGGCCGCGGGCCACCTCGCGGATGTGGCGGGGCTTGAGGCCGTAGCCGTCCTCGAGGCGGTGGGGGAGGTAGCGGGCGACGCGGGCGCCGCAGGCGGTGAGGAACCCCTCGAGCAGCACCGTCGCGGTCACGCCGTCCACGTCGTAGTCCCCGAAAAGGAGGATGGGCTCGCCGCCGAGCACGGCTCGCGCGAGGCGCTCGAGGGCCGGCTCCAGGTCCTTGAGCCCGGCGGGGGGGCGCAAGCGCTCCGGGGCGGGTGGGGCGAGAAAGTCGCGCGCCGCCTCGGTCGAGGTGAGGCCGCGGTTTGCGAGCAGCCTGGCCAGAAGGGGCGAAACCCCGAGGCGGCGTTCGAGCTCCCGCACGACCCCCTCCGGGGGCCGCGAGAGGCGAAGCGGTTTCTTCATCGGGGCCTCTATAGCCGAAGCCGCCCCCCGCCTCAACGGCCGCGGGACCCGCCGGGCCGGGAGCCGTTGCAATCCCGCGGGGCATGGCTATACTGACCCGGGAACCATGTCCCCGCGCACCTTCTACATCTACACCCTGGGCTGCCAGATGAACGTCTACGACGCGGAGCGCGTTGCGGCGGCGCTCCGCGGGCGCGGCTGGCGGGATTGCCCCGCCGCCGAGGAGGCCGACCTCCTCGTCGTGCACACCTGCTCGGTGCGTGCCAAGGCGGAGCAGAAGGCCTTCAGCCTGATCGGTCGGCTCGAGCCGCTCAAGCGGTCCCGGCCGGGCGTTCTTGTCGCCGTCGGCGGCTGCGTCGCCCAGCAGGAGGGCGAACGGCTGCTCGAACGCGCGCCCCACGTGGATGTCGTCTTCGGGACGCACGCCGTCGATCGCCTTCCGGCGCTCCTGGAGCGGCGGCTCCGGGATCCCCGCCCGCTCGTCGACGTCGCCGCGGTCGAGGAGCCGGCGCCGGCCGGGCCGGACCCGGCGCCTCCGGGCCCGGGACCCGTGTCCCGCTACGTCACGATCATGCGCGGCTGCGACAACTTCTGCGCCTACTGTGTCGTCCCGCACGTCCGCGGGCCGGAGCGCAGCCGGCCTCCCGAGGAGGTGCTCGCCGAAGTCCGCGCCTGCGTCGCCGCAGGCGCCCGGGAGGTCGTGCTGCTCGGGCAAAACGTGAACAGCTACGGCGCCAAGGAGGGGTGGGGGGGTTTTGCGCGGTTGCTCGAGCGGGTGAACGCGGTCGAGGGGCTGCGCCGCATCCGCTTCACGACCTCGCACCCGAAGGACCTGACCGACGAGCTCATCGGTGCCTTCGGCCGGCTCGAGAAGCTCTGCCCGCATATCCACCTGCCGGTGCAGTCGGGATCGGACCGGGTGCTGGCGGCCATGAACCGTCGCTACAGCCGGGCGCAATACCTTGACAAGGTTTCGAAACTGCGGGATAGTTTTCCCGGCATCGCGATCACCTCCGATCTGATCGTCGGCTTCCCGGGGGAAACGGCGGCGGACTTCGAAGAGACCCTGAGCCTCCTGCGGCTTGCCCGCTTCGACGGTGTCTTCGCCTTCATGTACTCCGACCGCCCGAACACCCCCGCCGCCCGGCTCGAGCCGAAGGTCCCCCCCGGGGAGAAGCGCCGGCGCCTCCAGTTGTTGCTCGGCGTGCAGGAGGAGATCACCGTGGCCATCCACCGCGCCCTGGTGGGCACCCGGCAAGAGGTGCTCGTTGAAGGGCCGGCCCGCCTTCCGCGCGGCGGCGGAGGCGGTCCCGCCCCACCCCGCTGGACGGGGCGTACCGCCGCCAACAAGATCGTTCACGTGTATGCCGGAGAAGAAGGCGGCGGGCGTGCGGTCGCCCCGGGCGATTGCGCGACCGTGCGCATCGAGCGGGCTCACGCGCATTCCCTGTCCGGGGTGCTCGACGAGGGATGACGCGCGCCGGATCCCGCTCGGGAAGGAGGCGGCCATGATGCGCAGGGTGCATATCGCGGGGTTGACGATGGACCCCGCCTCGAACACGCCGATCGTGCTGCTCAAAACCGAGGACGAGGAGAAGGTGGTGCCGATCTGGATCGGCCTCCTCGAGGCGACCTCGATCGCCTCCGCCCTGCAGAAAATTTCCTACGAGCGGCCGATGACCCACGATCTTTTCAAGAATTTCATCGAGCAGAACCACACCGCCATCGAGCGCATCGAGGTCTGCGACCTGCGGGACAACACCTTTTTCGCCCGCATCTTTTTCGTCTCCGAGGATCGGCGCTATGACATGGACGCCCGCCCGAGCGATGCCATCGCCCTCGCCTTGCGCTTCGACGCCCCCATCTTCATCCACGAGGAGGTCATCGAGCGCTCCCGGGTGCGGGAGGCCGACGTCGAGGTGGCCGACACGAGCGAGGAAGGAAAGAAGTGGGCCGACTATCTCGAGAACCTCTCCTCGGAAGACTTCGGCAAGTACAAGGTCTGAGATTTTTCGAAAATCGGCGAAAATCGAAGCCCGGCGTCCGAGCCTCCCTGCCGGACGCCGCCCCGCCGGAGCCCCAGCCTTCGGGAATCGCTCGCGATTTTCCGATCCCCGCCCAACCCCTGAAATTTCACGCCCTTGTCCCTCCCACGAGAAAAAGCTCCGTCGAATCGGCGGGATAAAATTTGTCGAGAACTCCCGGGCCGTTTCCGTTTCCCGGCCGATTTGCGGTTTGACCCCCCCGCCGCGGCCGGTGTAGAGCGGGCGTCGGCATTCGGGGGGTGTCCCTTTTTCCGGAAGGCGCAATCCATGGCATCGGTGCTCCTGATCGAGGACGACGGGAACATCCGGGAGGTGATCGCCGCCGCCCTCGCCCGCTTCGGGCATCGGGTGGAAACGGCGGGGGACGGGCCGGAGGGCATCCGCAAGTTCGACGCCGGCGGCTACGACCTGGTGATCAGCGACTTTCGGCTCCCCGGTGCGGACGGTGCGGAGGTTCTCGCCCACATCCGGCGCGCCTGCCCGGGCCGACGCGTCCCGGCGATCGGGATTTCCGGCACCCCGTGGCTGTTGCAGGGGGCGGGTTTCGATCTCGTGCTGACCAAACCGTTTCCCCTGAAAGAGCTCGTCGAGTCGGTCAGCCGCCTGACCGGCTTTCGGAGCCCCTCCGAGGCCGCCGCCTGAGCGGCTCCCCCCTCCAGAGGGCCTCGCAGAATTCCCCGTTTTCGTAGATCGTTCGGCGCGAGCCGTCCGCGAGAAGCGCCGTCACGCGCTTGGGCTCGCCGTTGACGAAATCCCAGTGCAGCGCGGAGTCGTTGAACCCGAGCCGCTTGCGGGCCGCGCCGTCCAGGCGGCGCGGGTCCCCCGCGTACGTGTTGCGGTAGGAGGCGCCGAGCGCGATGTGGCAGTTGCCGAACTCGCCGCCGAAGTTTTCGTCGTAGAGGGTGTTCGCCATGAAGCGGTCGATGGGGGACAGGCGCCGGTCGGTCAGGGAGATCTCCCCGAGGCGCGAGGACCCGGGGTCGACCGCGAGCTGGCGGCGCAGAAACGCCTGCCCCTCGCGCGCCGCGGCGCGCAGGAGGCGGCCGTCGCGGAACTCGAGGCGCACCCCCGCCACCACGCGGCCGCCGCGAAAGGAGGGGCGATCGGCCGTGAAGACCCCTTCCGTGCCCCGCCAATCGGGGCTCGAAAAAATCTCGAAGCTGGGAAGGTTTCGGCCGGTGACCCCCACCCATCGGCGCTGTTCCCCGAGGCGGACCCTCAGGTCGCAGGAGGCCGACTCGATCCGCAGCTCGCGGGGGGCGAGCCGGTCGAGCCGCGCCCGGATGCCCGAGACCCGCCGCTGGATCCGCCGCCAGGCGGCGACGGGGTCGGGCCGGTCGAGGAAGCACGCGCGCGCCGCGGCGCGCGCGTAAGCCCGGAGGCTCAGGCCGGCGCGGCGGGCGAGCGCGGCGGTGGGCAGGACGCAGAGGGTCCAGCCGTAGCGGCCCTGCGCCTCGCGGCGGTCGAGGACCCGGCGCAACGCCGCGCCCGCGGCTTGAAGCCGGGCGAGCGCCCCGGGCGGTGCGTCCTCGAGGTGGGTGAGCGCCGTGGGGGCGAGCAGCGAGATCGTCCCGTTCAGCCGCCGCACGAGCTCCCGCTCGCCGGGGGCGATGAAGTCGAGCTGCGCGCCGTCGCCCAGCCGGCAGAGCGCCCGCTCCATGGCCGGGGTGGGCGCCAGGCGCAGGACCGGGTGCAGGCCGCGGCGCAGGAGAAGTTCGTAGAGCCGCTCGGCGAGGCGGGTTGCCTCCGGCGGATGGCGCAGGGCGACGATGTCCCCGCGACGGAAGGGCTCGCGGCGGGCCGTGCACAGCCCCCACCACAACACGCGCGCGAAGCGTTCGATCTCGGTCTCGCTCCACATCGGTCGGGTTCCCCGGCGGGTTTCGGCGCGGCGGCCGGCCTCAGTCGTCCTTGAGAAAGAGCCGGTGGTATTCGGCCTCGTCCAAGTGACGCCGGAGCAGCCGGTGGACGAGGTCGAAGATGGCGGAGAGCTCTTCGGGTTCGAGCCGTGGCAGCAGGGCGGCGAGGAGGGCGTCGTCGGAAAATTTCTGGAGAACCCAGGCGACGGTGTGCTCGTCGGTCTTGCGGTCCAGGCCGAAGCCGACGAGCCCCTCGTAGTCCTCGACGAAGCGGTGGCTGTGGCGTCCCATGCGTCCCTCCCCGGGGCGGCCCCGCGACACCGCCCGCCTCGGGGTTCCTACCCCGCGGGACCCCGTTTTGCAAGCGGCCTCAGGCGGTCGCGGGGACGGCGGGGCGGGCGCCCGGGGCGTCGAGATCGCCGGAGAGGGCGCGGCGGATGGCGAGCGCGAGCTCCTCGGTGTTCACCGGCTTGAGGAGGTAGCGCCGGATGCCGAGGGAGTGCGCCTTTTCCTCCGACATCATGTCGTTGTAGCCCGTGCAGAGGATCACCGGAAGGTCGGGTCGGACCTCCCAGGCGAGCTGGGCGAGGCGGTCGCCGGTTATCTGCGGCATGGTCATGTCGGTCATCAGCAGGTCGAATCCGTGGGGAGTCCGCTGCAGCAGCCGGAGGGCTTCGGCGGGATCGCCGCAGGCGGTCACGCGGTAGCCCAGCCGCTCGACGAGCTGCCGCTCGATCTCCAGCACCTGGGGCTCGTCGTCCACGAGCAGGATGCGCTCGTGGCCGGGCATCGGGGGGGCGGCGGGCTCCGCCTCCGGGGCGGTCTCCGCCTCCTCCAGGGCGGGCAAGTAGACGTGGAAGGTGCTCCCGCGGCCGGGGGCGCTCTCCACGGTGATGAAGCCGCCGTGGTGCTTGACGATCCCGTGGATCACCGAGAGGCCCAGGCCGGTCCCTTTGCCGGGTTCCTTGGTCGTGTAGTAGGGTTCGAAAATGCGGCTCAGCACGCTCGGCTCCATGCCCACGCCCGTATCGCGCACGCTCAGGTGGAGATGCGGGCCCATGCGCGTGCCGATGTGCCGCCGTGTCTGCTCGTAGTCGACCTCGGTTTCCTCGAGCCGCACCTCGAGCCGCCCGCCCGTTTCCTGCATCGCCTGGTAGGCGTTGGTGCATAGGTTGACCACCACCTGGTGGATCTGGGTGGCGTCGCCGAGGATGGGACGGCAGCCGTCGTCGATCTCGCAGGCGATCTCGATCGTCTTGGGGATCGAGGCGCGCATCAGCGCCAGCGCCTCGCGGACGACGTGCGCCACGCGGATCGGCTTGCGCTCGCGGCCGTTGCGGCGGCTGAAGGTGAGGATCTGCTGGACGAGGTCCTTGGCCCGGTTGGCGGCCTTGAGGATCTCCTCGAGGCTGCGGCGGGCGGGGTGCCCCGGGGGGATGTCGTCCATGGCGAGCTCGGCGAACCCGAGGATGGGAAAAAGGATGTTGTTGAAGTCGTGGGCGATGCCGCCGGCGAGGGTGCCGATGGCCTGGAGCTTGAGGACCTGCTGCATCTGCCGCTCGGACTCGGCGAGGGCCTGGGTGCGCGCCTCGACCTCTTTCTCGAGCGTCGCCTTCTGCTGGCGCAGCAAGCGGTAGAACTCGAGGCTTTCGACGGCGTTGGCCGTGTTGAGCAGGATGATCGAGAGCAGGGTGAGGGCCGTGTCCGGGATCTGCTGGCGCCGGGCGTCCAGGAAGCCGATCCACATGCCGCGCACGCGCGACTGGGTGGCGATGGCGTGGAGCAGGACCCGCCGGCTCCGGTCCCGCGAGGCGACCGTGACGCCGCGGCGCTCGCGGATCGCCCAGGCGAAGAAGCCCTTTTCGATCAGATCCTCCACCTCGGCCTCCACCTTCGCGCGGCTCGCCTCCGGCGTGCACAGCGCCAGGCGGAACTCCGAGGTTTCCTCCTGCACCAGGTAGACGGCGTCCGCCTCGAAGGGGATCAGGTAGCGGATGCGCCGCTCGGCCTCCTGGAGGATCGTCTCGACGCCGTAGCTGTTGAGGACGTTTTCCTGGAAGTCGACCAGGGAGAGGGCCATCTCGAGGACGTTCTGGACGAAGCGCCGGTGCTCCTCGAGATACTCGATCCGGGCGAGCAGGTGCTCGGGGTCGACGTGCAACGGCCGCTTCATGGAAGCGCCTCCCCCAACAGAGGCGTCATCGCCTCCAGGTGATGGGCGGTTTGCGCGGCGACGGAGGCCAGCGATTCCGGCGGGAGCCCCAGCGCCTCCCAGGCCCTGGGCCGAAGCGGCGGGACGAGCACCTCGCCGCTCGAGCCGATCCCGAGGGCGTTGGCCAGGACGTCGGCCACGTGCACGATCGCCGCCGGCAGGGGGTCCGGGGAGGCCTCGGGCTCGTGGTGAAAGCTGGCGGCGTGCTCGAGAAGCAGGGGAAGCCGCCACCGCTGCAACAGGACCTGCCCGATCCAGGCGTGGATGCAGCCGAGCTCGCGGCGTTCGGCTTCGGTGAGGCCCACGCCTTCCCGCCGCGCGGTACGAAGCGCCCCCAGCATCTCCTCGGGAAAAAACAGGTAGAGGATCAGCCGGCCGAGATCGTGCAGCAGCCCCGCCGAGAAGAGCTGCTCGGTCTGGCGCAGGCCTTTCTGCGCCGCGAGCAGCCGGCTGGCGATGCCGCAGGCGAGGCTGTGCTCCAGGAAGTGGCGCATGTCGATCACCCGCCGCGGGATGCGGCGAAACGCCGAAATGACGCTCAGCCCGAGCGCGAGCGCCGAGAGCTCCCGCGTGCCGATCAGCGTGACCGCGAGCGACACCCGGTCCACGGGGGCGGGCAGGCCGTAGAGGGCGGAGTTGACGATCTTCAGGAGCATCGCCGTGAGGCTCGGGCTCTTGTGGATCACCTGGGCCATCTGGTCGGCCGTGGCGAGCGGGTTGGCGATCACCTCGTTGAGCTCGAAGACGATCGTCGAAATCTCGGGCAGGGCGATCTCCCGTTCCATGAACACCTCGAGGAAATCGCGCCGCCGCGGGGGGTCCCCGACGCCCGGCGCCTCCGGGGGAAGCTCCGGCGCCTCCGGCGGCGGCAGGCCCCGCGTCGCCCGATAGAGGGCCGCGGCGCGGATCAATTCGAGCACGGCCGGGTGTTCGCGGTCGGCGAGGCGAAAGCGGGGCTCCATCTCGCGCCGGAGGGCTTCGATCCGGCGCGGGTCGACGCCCGGGGGATTCGCGGCCGCCTCCGGCTCCCCGCGCACGGCGACGCGGCTCACCCCCCACATCTTGAAAATGCGGATGTGCTCGGCGCCGATCGTCTTGCCGCGGGAAAGCAGCAGACGGCCGTTCACGTCCCGGACATCCTCGGCCAGGACCATCCCGGGCCGCACCTGGGCCAATCCCGTCATCTCGATCGCCTCCCCGAGCCGCGCGGGCGCACGCGAGGAAAACCTCGCCCGCGTGCCTGCCGCGGTTCCCTGATGCCGTTATCGTCTTCCGGAGGGACGAACTTGAGGCGAACGAGGATGCCGCGCGCGGGAGGGGCTTGCCCGGGGGGTCAGGGCGCGGTCTCGAGGGCGTGGAAGGCGCTGCGGATGCGCTCGATGCGCCGACGGTTGACGCCGAGGTCCCAGGCGCCGAAGCGGCACGCCGCGCGGAAGTGAATCACGCCCGCCGGCTCGTCGATCCAAAACTCGAGGTCGTCGACGAAGCCGAAGAGGCGCGAGCGGCACTCCGCGCGGATCGAGCGTTCGCCGACGGCCGTGATCCGCGTGCGGGGAAGGGCCTGCAGAACGGCAAGCAACCGCTCTCGCGCCGCGGGCGCCGACCCCGAGAAGCCGATCGGGGCAAGCCGCCGCCCCGGGGGGGCGGCGGTGCTCGCGACGCAGGAGGGCGCCTTCGGGCAGGGGGGCCACCCCGGGTCGGGGGAGGGTTTCTCCGCCGCCGGCTCGCCGGGCAAGGCGGGTCTCATCGCCCGGTTTCCCCGGGGCCGCCCGGTTCCTGCAGGCGGGTGGCGACGAGGACGTTCCCGGTGAGCGTGCGGTGGACCGGGCAGCGGTCGGCGATCGCGAGCAGACGCTCCCGCTGCGCGCGGTCGAGCGGTCCCTCCAGCCCGATGTCGCGCTCGATCCGGTCGAGGAGCCCCTCCCGCACCTCGCACTCCGCACACTCGGCGGCGTGGATCTTCTCGTGCCGCAGCCGGACGGTGACGGCCTCGAGCGGCCAGCCCTTGCGGTCGGCGTACATGCGCAGCGTCATGGCCGTGCAGGCGCCCAGCGAGGCGACCAGGAGATCGAAGGGGCTCGGCCCCTGGTCGGTGCCGCCGAGCGCCTCGGGTTCGTCGGCGATCAGGGAGTGCCGGTGGATGCGGATTTCGGTGAGCAGCGCGCCCGGCCCCGTGCGCGCCGTGATCTGCCGGGGGGCGGTCGAGGGGGGCTCGGCCGTCAGGGCCTCCTCGGCGATGTAGCGCCGGGCCCAGGCGGCGATCACCGCCCCGGCGTAGCGCGAGTCCGCCGGGTTGGAAAGCAGGTGGTCCGCCCCCGCGAGGGCGACGAAGCTCTTGGGATGGCCGGCGGCCTCGAAGATGCGCGCTGCGTGCGCGATGTCGACCGTCTCGTCCTGCGGGGAATGCAGGACCAGCAGCGCGCGGTTCAGCTCCCGGATCGTGCGCGCGGGATCGAGGCCTGCGAGGTCCTCGACGAATTTCCGGCGGAGGCGGAAGGGGCGGCCGGCGATCGCGACCTCGGCTTCCCCCCGGGCGGCGATCGTCTGCGCGGCGGGGCCGAGCCACCGGAAGACGTCCCGCGGGTCGAACGGCGCGGCCACGGTCGCGACCGCGCGGCACGAGGGGACGGCGGAGGCCGCCTGCAGCACCGCGGCCCCGCCCCAGGAGTGCCCGACGAGAAGGCGGGGGCCTTCGTAGGCGTCGGCGAGAAAGCGCGCCGCGGCCTTCACGTCCTCGACGTTCGAGAGAAAGCTCGTCGCCGCGAAATCGCCGCCGCTCTCGCCCAGCCCGGTGAAATCGAAGCGCAGCACGGCGATTCCCTCCCGCGTGAGCGCCCGGCAGAGGTGGTGCGCCGCCTTGAGGTGTTTCGAGCAGGTGAAGCAGTGGGCGAAGAGGGCGTAGGCGACGGGGCGGCCGTCGAGCGGCAGATCGAGCAGGGCGGCCAGGCGCTGGCCCTCGGATCCGGGGAAATCGAGCTTTTCGAGTCGCATCGTGGCCTTCGCCTTTTTTCGCGCGCCGCGCGGGCGCCTCCGTCAGGCCGCGGCCGTGAACCGGGGGCGCAGGCGGTCGGCGATCTCCTCGGGGTAGCCGACGCAGATGCTTTCCTCGTAGAGCCACCGCAGGGCGGTCGCATCGGGGGTCGCGATCCGCGGGTTGTAGTAGATCCGTGGGGAGAAGACGAGGTGGAGCCGGAAGTGCTTTTCGCCCCCGCGACCGGGGAAGAAGCAGACGTTGAAGCTGCCGATCCCCATCTCCGCGTAGCCGGCGATCGCCGCCGCGAGGCCCGTGGCGACGTCGCGGCGGGCCGCCTCGTCGAGCTCGAGCATCGTCGTGCGGTCCCGGAAGACGCCGAGAAGGTCCCCCGCGACGCCGGCCGGGGCGAAGGCCGCCAGCCACGTGACCTCGCCGATCCGGCCGAGGAAGCGGGATTTGCGCGCGGTCTCCTCGGCGACGAGCTCCTCCCAGTACACGCCTCCGGTGCGGTGCCACCACGCCTCGGAGGCGGCGAGCTCCTCGCGCAGCCGGTTGGGCGCCGTCGAGCTGCAGAAGACCTGGAGGTGGGGGTGGATGAGCGAGCTGCCCGAGGCGGGGAGAAAGTTCCAGCTCAAGAGAAAGAAGACCGCCTCGGGGTGACCGACGCGGAGGGCCCGCTCGTAGAACTCGTGGGCGAGGGCGAGCCCGTCGGCGATCCGGCCGGCGGGGATCGCCCCGGGCGGGAAATGGTGCTCGGGCCCCAGGGTGGCGACCGCGCTGAGGGCGTCGTAGGGGGCGAGATTCGGAAACAGGACCTGCCCGCCGCGGCGCATCCGGCCCTCGGGCGCGAAGGCGGGCGGAAAGCAGGGGGTGTGGGTGAGGATCCGCTCCGGGCAGAAGGGACAGTCGGCGCGGGTCTGCTCCGCGAGGGCGGCCGCGTCCGGAAGGTCGAAGGCGAGCGGCCGAAAATGGCAGATCCGCGCACTGCGGCCGGTCAAGGGATCCCGACGGACTTCGACGGGAATCGAGCGCGGCGCCATCGCCGCGAAGGGGTCGAGCAGCTCGGCCCGTTTTTCGAGGACCTCGAAGTTCATCGCGCACATCCTTTCGTGTTCAGGAAAAAGGCTCGGTGAAGACGCGCGCCGCGGGAAAGCGCGCATCGATCATCCGCAGGGCCTCGGCGATCATCTCCCCGCGGCCGCAGAGGTAGAAGTCGTAGTCGCCGTCGGAGAGCTCCTCGCGCAAGGCGTCGGTCACGCGTCCGGGGCGGGTTCCCGCGGGCAGAGGCGGCGCCTGCCGCGAGAGGCAGCCGCGGTAGCGGGCGGCGCGCGGCTCGAGAAACCCGCGGTAGAAGAGCCCGTCCGCCGTTGGCGCGCTGTGGAAGAGGACGAAGCCGCCGATCCCGGCGGCGGCCATGGCGCGAAAGGGGGCGATGCCGACCCCCGTGGCGGCGAAGACCGGTGTCCGCGACGTGGGGGCGAAGACGAAATAGCCGTGCGGCCCCGAGCCGGCGATCGCCGTGCCCGGCGGGGCCTCGGCGAGAAAGGAGCTGACCCGTCCCCCGGGGACGCGGCGGACCAGGAGCCGCAGCGCCTCCTCCGCCGGGCCCGAGGCGATCGAGTAGTCCCGTTCGACTCCCCCTGCGCCAAGCCGCAGCCGCTGCCCGGCGAGGAAGCGAAAGCCCGGGGGTCGCTCCAGGTCGAGCTCGAAGACCTCCGGCGCGAGGAAACGGCGGGCGATGAGCCGGAGGGGCCTCCGGCCGGCGATCGGCGGGGCGGGCGCGTTCAGGCGTCCCTGCGCCATGGGGTTTCTTCGACTCCCGCGAGCCGGTTGAGGGTCCGGGCCAGGACGAAGAAATAATCCGAGAGCCGGTTGAGGTAGCGCAGCGCCTCGCGCCGCCAGGCGGGAGGGGAGGCCGATTCGCGGCCCAGGCGCACCAGGCGGCGCTCGGCCCGGCGGCACACGGTGCGGGCGAGGTGGGCCCACGCCGCGGCCGGGCAACCGCCCGGCAGCAGAAAGGAACGCAGCTCCGGCAGCTCGGCCTCCATGCGGGCGATCGCCCGCTCGAGCCGCGCCGTGCCCTCGGGGTCCAGCCCGGGCAAGAGCGCGGCGGCCGGCGGGGAGTCTCCCGCGGAGAGCCAGGCCCCGATCGGGAAGAGGTCGGATTGCACGGCGCGGAGCTCCGGCGCGCAAGCGGCCGCCTCGGCGGGCAGGGCGGCGACGAGGCCGCCGATCACGGCGTTCAACTCGTCCAGGTCGCCGGAGGCCTCCAGCCGCGCGTCGTCCTTGAGGACGCGCTCGCCGCTGAAAAGGCTGGTCCTCCCGCCGTCTCCGCTGCCGGTTGCGACCTTCATCGTGTTCCCCCCCGGGTTCTGCCTAACGCATCCGGCGAGGGGGGTCAAGCCTGCGCCGGCGCCCAATCGCCCTCGTCCGCCAGGATCTGCCGCAGGAGGGCGCCGTCGATGTTGCCGCCGCTCAGCAATACGCCGGTCCGTCCGCCCGGCGGGACGGACCCCTCGAGCAGGGCGGCGAGGCCCAAGGCGCCGGAGGGTTCGACGACGAGCTTGAGGCGCTCCCCGAGCAGGCGCACGGCGCGGGCGATCGACTCCTCGCGGACGGTGACCATGTCGGCCACGAAGGCCCGCACCAGGGGGAAGGTGTGGCGGCCGAGCGAGGGGGTGCGCGTGCCGTCGGCGATCGTCGGCGGGTGATGCACGGTGTGCAGGACCCCCGTGCGGAAGGAGCGCGTGGCGTCGTCGGCGAGCTCGGGTTCGACGCCGATCACGGCGCAGGAGGCGGAGCGGCTGCGGACGGCGACGGCGCAGCCGCCGAGCAGCCCCCCGCCGCCGCAGGGGACGAGGAGGCGGTCCAGGCCGCCCGTCTGCTCCCAGAACTCGAGGGCCGCGGTTCCCTGCCCGGCGATCACGTCGGGGTGGTCGAAGGGCGGAATGAGGACCGAGCCTTCCCGCGCCTGGATTTCGCGCGCGATCTCCTCCCGGCTGCGTTCGCGGGGGTCGTAGAGGATGACCCGCGCGCCGTAGCCCTCGGTCGCCCGGCGCTTGATGCGCGGGGCGTCGTCGGGCATGACGACGGTTGCGGCCACGCCGAGCAGCCGGCTCACGAGGGCGACGGCCTGGGCGTGGTTTCCCGAGGAGAAGGTGATCACGCCGCGGCGGCGCTCCTCGGCGGTGAGGCGGGAGACGGCGTTGTAGGCGCCGCGAAACTTGAAGGCCCCGGTGCGCTGGAGGTTTTCCGCCTTGAAGAAGATCTCGGAACCGCACAGGGCGTTCAGCGTCCGGGAGGTGAAGACGGGGGTGCGGTGGGCGATGCCCGCGAGCCGGCGGGATGCGTCCTCCACGCGGCTCGACCATGCGGCGAGATCGGCGTTCATCGGGCTCCTTTCCGGCCTGGGCTCACCAGGCCTCGGGCGGCAAGGGTTCCCAGGGATAGCGGTCCTCGCGCACGCGGACCCACACGAGGCGGCCGGCTTCGCGCCAGGGGTCGAGGACCAGCCCCTCGGCGAAGGGGCGCCCGGCGGCGGTGACCACAACGCTGTTGTGCTCCCGCAGATCGCTGCCGCGGTGGGCGACCCCCCAGTGGAGCTCGAGGGTCCGCAGGCCGAGCGGTTTCAGGTGGCGGAGCAGGTCCTCGGCCCAGTGGTAGCACAGGCCGCGCTCGCGGGCGCCGAGCTGGACGAGCAGGTTGTGCCAGCGGGCGGGCGGCGCGACCCGGTATGCCGCGGCGAGGCGGCGGGAGGCGTCGTGGGCGGCGACGGCGAGCGCGCGCGCTTCCGCGCGGTCGACGCCTTCGCCGAGGGCGAGCAGGGCGGCCTCGAGCTCGGCCGCCCGCCGCGCCTCGTCCTCCTGCCCCGCTCCGCCCCGCAGGGCCGGCGCGGCGCAGGAAAGGAGGAGCGGAAGGAGGCAGAGCCACGCGATCCCGCGGCGGGCAGCGTTCAGCATCGGACGCCGAGCTCCGTGAGGGCGGTGCGCGCCTGCTCCTCCCAGCCGCGTTGGGCGGCCGGGT
>FWPV01000251.1_pt1 | contig 43961 bp, 36 predicted proteins | sample 2228371 | NCBI WGS metagenome assembly FWPV01 (sample SAMEA103939776, study PRJEB20133) | metagenome
GGTATCCTCATACTGGAAGCATGGGGACTCACAGAGACAACCGCCATGGGAACGCTCACACGACCAGAGGCCTATAAGTTCGGAACCGTAGGCCTTCCTGCAGAAGGCGTGGACATCAAAATAGATCAAGACGGCGAGATACTGATCAAGGGGCCGTGTGTCTTTGCCGGGTACTACAAAGACCCTGAAAAGACACGTGAGGCCTTCGACGGTCCGTGGTTCCGGACAGGAGATGTCGGCCAGTTCGATCAGGATGGATTTCTGCGAATCACCGACCGCAAGAAAGACCTCATCATCACAGGGTACGGCAAGAACATTGCACCACAGAATATCGAAAACGCCCTCAAGGGAAGCCGTTACATTAGCCAGGCGTTGGCCTATGGCGATCGCCAGAAGTACCTCGTTGCATTGGTAACACTCGATAAGGAAGAGATCACGCAGTGGGCCACACAGCAGGGTATTGCATGCCAGGATGTATCTGAGCTGGCTTCTCATCCTAACGTGCAAGAGCTCATCCAGGCCGAGATATCGGAGATAAACAAGCAATTGGCGTCGTTTGAGAACATACGAAAATTCCACATACTTCCAAGGGATTTCACCATAGAGGATGGGGAGCTGACGCCCACACTCAAGGTCAAGAGAAAAACCGTGAACAGTAGGTACCTCGATGCGATCAAAAAACTCTATGGAGACGACTGGATGAACTGAGTGTAATGATCTCTGAGGAGTGATCCTGCATGGGCAAAGCGAAAACAAATGGTAGGCAACAGACCAAAACTCTTCATGTGCTGTTGCCTTGTTCCCTCTTGTTTCTGTTGTGGCAACTGTGTGGAGGAGCATGCGGTGGCAACAATGGCCAAGACAACACACCGGTCGTCTGGCATGTCAAGCTAGATGGTCGAGGGGACTTTACTTCAGTAAGTGACTGTACCGCAAAGGCATCGTCTGGCGATACCTGTTTGGTATATGCCGGGACCTACTATGGTCCTGTCGTCCTCCATGGAACATCCGTAACACTACGCTCTGTGGATGGACCCGACCTGACTGTGTTGGACGGCGATGGTGTAGGCCCGGTCCTTACCATCATGGGGCAAGGAGAAGAGGGTCCGGCTATTGTGGATGGGTTTACCATAACAGGTGGCTATGCACTGCAAGGCGGCGGCATCTACATTCAGGAAGCATCTCCTACAATCGAACATTGCGTCATAACGCGCAATACTGCCCAACGCGACGGAGGCGGAGTCTTTTGCTTTTCATCTGATGCGAGACCAACAATCAGCCATACGGTCATTTCTTACAATGAGGCAGGACAAGGCTTGGACGGTGAGGCACGGGGAGCAGGGATATGCGCGCTGTACAGCTCTCCCACGCTTTTTAACTGTCTCATTCACGAGAATAGCGCTCGCGGAGGTCCTCAAGGAGGAAAAGGCGGCGGGATATTTGCTGGCTATGGTGCAACGGTGATAGTGCAGCATTCGACCATTGCAGAAAATACTACAGAACAGGGGCAAGGTGGGGCCTTGTACGTGTACGAGGCATCCATGATCGCAGAAAATGCAATCATTTGGGGTAATAGCGCGCCAGCAGGGCCTGTGGCATTTCTGAATCGAAGCATGACCTCCGATCGCAAAGCGAGCGCTCTTCTCGATCACGTAGATCTTGACGAAACAGAACCGTTGCATGTACTCGTCGATGCAATCTCAGGCGAGGGATGCCGGGCTGATCCAAGGCAATGCACGCTGACAACGCAGAGCGTCCTGCAGGCAAACCCTTTGTTCGTGCCACAAGGATCCTTTTATCTTAGCCACGGCGGGATAGGAGACCAGACAGTAGACAGCCCTTGCATTAACGCTGGAAACACATCTCCTCAAGAGGCAGGCCTGGCAGGGCTGACTACGTGCACCTGCCAAACGCCCGACGACGACATTGTGGACCTCGGGTATCACTACGCGATACGGGACTCGAATCGTTCTCACCATTGACCATCTTGCGCCATTTTTGATAGCATGCCGCCTGAAGCTTCAAGAAAGCCGCGTTGGCCTTTTTTATGGGAGTGACCCGCTATGAATCCCCTCACCCTACAGGAAATGAAGATCTTTCAGGGACTCCCCCCGGAGGGGCTACATGCTATTGAGAAAATAGCTGAAGAGGTCTCCTATTGCTACGATACAGAGCTCGCCTTTGAAGGAACAGATGCAAAGTACGTATTTCTTCTCAGAGAGGGAAGGACAGAGCTCATCGCCACTCATCCCAAGACCGGCAAGAAAGTCATCATAGCTACGAAGAGTCCGGGAGAGACAATGGGCTTTTCATCGCTCCTGGAGCCGTACCAAATGAATTTTACTATCCGCTGTGTTACAGACTGCAAACTTTACCGAATCCCTAGGGCGCGCCTTCTGCAGGAATTAAAACGCCATCCTGATCTGTTCGAAGCAGTCCGTCACAGGATTGCGCAACATGTCTTTCCAAGCGTAAAAAAAGCACTCGACACACTGCAGCGAGAATCTAGCCGTGGAGGCTGGTACCCTGAAGAAGGAGACATGGACGCCTCCTTTTCCGAAGAAACCGAGATTCTGTAAGGTGCGCGGCTTTCGACTAGCGAGGAAGGATCAGCCATGGGCACCTACGTGAGAAAAGAAGCCGAGATAGTCGTTGTTGGATCAGGTCCTGGGGGTGCCACTGTCGCAATGGAATTATCCAAGGCAGGCAAGGATGTCATACTCCTTGAGCGCGGGACAGATCACCGCGGAAGGTGGTATTACGGCACACATCTTGGGTGCATGATCTATTGTGAAAAGGCCGGTTTTTTGATGACAGAAGAAGGTCTCAACATCATCTGCGGGATAATGACCGGAGGATCGACAAACCTTTTTTGCGGCTGTGCCTCACCTCCCCCACACTGGCTCAAGACCCGCTACAAAATCAATCTCGACAGTTTTGTCAAAGAAACGATTGCTGAGCTCGGCATCGAGCCACTCCCCCAATCATTGTGGGGTGAAGCCACAACAAGGATATATGAGGCAGCAGGCGAGCTCGGGTACACCTGGGAACCCCAACCGAAATTCATGAACATTGAGCGGACCAGATGCTTCGACTGCGGAGCCAAATGTATGCTCGGGTGTCGATGTGGTGCAAAATGGACTGCCAACGAATATGTGGACAAGGCGGTCAGTAGCGGCTGCAGACTTATTACCGGGGCACGGGTCCAGGAAGTCATCGTGCACCAGGGATGTGCTGAGGGGGTCGTAGCCAGCCTTGGAGGGGGACGACAAGTCCTTAAAGTGCAAGCACACACGGTTATCCTTGCTGCAGGTGGCATCGGCACTCCACTTATTCTTCAACATTCTGGTATCCCTGAAGCTGGACTAGGCCTGACGATGGATACCACAGTCATGGTATACGGCACGAATCGTGGTGCTGGCATGGCGAACGATCCACCCATGGCTGTGTCCTGGTGTGACGACGAACACGGATATATGCTTAGTACGCTAATTGATCCCTGGATGATGTACCCATTTGTCCTCATGCGCAAAGGAATATACAACCCCCGACGACTTCTCGATTATCGTCACATCATGGGCGTCATGATAAAGTTGAAAGATGAAATCTCTGGCGGCATTTCCATGGAAGGGACGATCCGCAAGCCCATGACTGAAAAGGATGCAGGGCGCCTCAACCATGCTGCCAATCTCTGTCGCAGGATCCTTCTTCGGGCTGGATGCGACCCGGGATCCATCTTCATTTCCCCCCTTCGGGGTACGCATCCAAGTGGCACCGTCAGAATCGGGGAACTCCTGGGGAATCAGCTGCAAACTAAGATTAAAAATCTGTACGTATGTGATGCAAGTTGCTTTCCCGAAGCACTAGACCGACCTACGGTCCTGACTATCATATCGCTAGGCAAGCGACTGGCACGATATCTCCTTGGCCGCACTAAAAAGAACAGCAAAGAACAGATCTCTGATAGAGATGAATAGGCACGTCCTGCCCACCCATTCTCAACAGGTCCCTGCGTCACAACTGACAGCGTGCCCCGCGGGTCAAAAAGAACGACTGGCTCGCCGAACATTCATTGAACAGGCTGCATCCTTTTTGATTCGCGTCCCTCAAGCCTTAGTGCTCACAGCAGCGGCATTCGGCTGTGGCGGTATCACACACAAGCGGCAAGGGCACGAACCCGCTCAAGGAGAGACTACACGAGATTATATACGACTGGCCTTCAATGAAAGTCCCTACGGGCCTCCTCCAGAAGCCATTGCGGCAATCGAGGAGATGCTTTCACGGCCGTATGCAATGGACTCGGCTGATGTGCAGTATCTGCCAGGGATAAATCGGTATCCTGATTTTCTCAACTCAGAACTCACAGAGACGCTGGCTCGTTGTCACGGACTCAAGAGCATCCACATCATACCCTGTTGCGGTATTTCCGAACTCCTGTACATGTGTTCCCAGGCCTTTCTAGGAGGCTCACGCACCCTTGTAATGACAGAAGGATCATTTCCCCTGTTGAGGCACTATGCAGCAAAAAAAGGGGCAGGAATCAGGTTGGTACCTCCTACGCAACGCCTTCAGGTAGAGCTTGACGCCCTACTCGACGCCGTGGACTCGGACACTGGAATTGTCTACCTCGCAAATCCAGACAATCCCACCGGCACGAGGCACACGGTATCCGAGATCAAGGCCTTTGTAGAGGCAGTCGGTAAGAAAAACGGACGTACTGTATGCGTCATCGATGAGGCGTATGTCGACTATGCTGCACTCCAAGGCCTCGCTACTGAGGCACTCTCTCTTGTATGGGACTACCCTGTCGTCGTAGGACGAACTTTTTCAAAGGCCTACGGTATGGCAGGTCTGCGAGCCGGGTATGCTGCTACACGAGAGGATATCTCCGGCGTGTTGAATGGTTTCTTGAGTGGTTACCTCGGAGGAAACCCAGGCTGGCGGATGTTCGAGGGCAATGTGAATCGGCTCGCCGTAGCTGCCATGCTCGCAAGTCTGCGGCCCCATAGCCAAGCCTTCATTTCAGAGGTATGTCAACTCACTACACACATGCGAGCATTTCTCTGGGAACAGTTGCTCTCTATGGGCTACGAGCCCTACGAAAGCCATACAAATTTTCTCTTTGTACGTGTAAGAACCAGGGGCACGAGCGTGCGGGATTGGCTGTGCACGAAAGGGATTCTCATTCAGGCTGGGGAATCGTTTCACCCACGCTATAAGGAGTTTGTGAGGATCTCGATAGGAGATCAGAGGGAACTCGAGTGTCTCCTTGAGGCACTCAGGGGGTTCGAGCCAGGCACATCGGTACCTGATGGCACCTGTGGCGACATGTTTTTTATGGGTATATAGCCCTCATTGACATTTGCAGGAAGCTCATGACCTCTCTTGCGAGCCTCTTACTCTCACGTAGGCACTTTTTGAAGCTCGCTGGCGCTGCCTCAGGCCTGGTGCCAGCAGTTGGATCGCTCTTGACGGTACCGGAACGGGCGAAGGCCTTTCCGCCTGACACTTTCTTTGAGAACATTGCTCGTATGGTGTATCACGAAAATCCCTGGGGACCGCACCCCGCTGCCGTGGAGGCCGTACGCGCGGTAGTGGACAAAAAGGCCGTTTCAGGCGGCATACACCGCTTCATGGATCCGTCAGAACGCGACCTCAAGCGTGCAATCCTTCGCTACAATGGCGTTGAGCACCTTCTTGGCCCTGAACATGTCATCCTCGGGCTTGGTTCCTCGGAGGTACTCTTTATGGCCGCCGACACCTTCACATCGCCCGAGCGTCCTCTTCTTACCGAGTGGGTTACCTACAGGATTATCATCCAGCGGGCAGAACAGAACCAGGCCCGTGTAGTCAGGGTACCGCTCAAGGCAAACTGGGAGCCCGACCTAGATGCAATGAAATCAGAGGTCGCCGCCGCCTGTGCTCGTGGTATGCCGTATGGTCTTGTACACTTCAATCTCATCAACAATCCAGCTGGCACGTTTCTCTCCAAGGAACGGTTCGAAGATTTTGCACAATCAGTGTACGCAACATCTCCAGAGACGATTCTTCTCTGCGACGACTCTGACAGGGAGTTTATGGAAGGCAATAAGCAGCCCTTGCTCTTCACACCTATACGGCATGTGGTCGAAGGAAAGCCGATGCTGCACGTGCAAACCTTTTCACATATCTTTGGACTTACCGGCCTGCGTATTGGCTATGGCATCGCAAGGACCGACATAATACAGAAAATGGAATCCCACAAAATCTATCAAGGGGTGAGTATAACAGCCCATGCAGCAGCCCTTGCAAGTCTTGCACATGCAGACGAGCAGGTTCAAAGGTGCAACAAGGCATGTTGCGAGAGCCGCTCGTGGCTCTACGATAAGCTCAACGCATTAGGACTCGAATACCTCCCTTCCCAGGGCCACTATATCCTGATCAATCTCCACACCATGGACGGAACAGTAGCTGTGCTTCTGCTCTACCTCTTGCACAAGGTATTTGTCCGCTGGGGGTCCGAGTGGGGTCTTTCTTCATGGATACGCGTGAACCCGAGTACTGCATATGAAAATGAGCGCTTTATCTCAGGCCTTCGATCGATTCTCGACAGAGGGCCCCACAAGGTATCCATCAGCGAATTCGCTGCCACTACAGAGGGATCCCGTCTCATAGCGACAGCACTCACGTATGGATTCCCTCGATATGCCCTTTATCCACACCAGCGGATCAGCTGCGCATGAACCTCGTGGTCAGGCCCTATGTTCTACATTGAACCTATCTACCGACCACCGTCAGAGGCTACAAGCCTCCTAGTGCAAGCTACGATAGGCTGCTCTCACGCAGCGCGTGGCCATTGCTATTTCTGCGGCTCGTGGGTACTGCAGAAGGTAGTGCCTGAAAAGCGGTTCCGTGTGCGTCGCAGGGAAGATATCGAGAAGGACATCCTAGAGGCCCGTCAGAGGTATGGGGCGCGTGTCAGACGGATCTTTTTTCTCGATTCCAATGCCCTTGTCATGAAGGCAGAAGAGCTCCTCCGTCTGATCGAATGTGCCTATCGTGCTTTTCCACAACTTGAACGTGTCAGCATGTATGCGTGTGCCGATGACATCATGAGGATAACCCACAAGGACTTGGTTCGTCTAAGGGATGCCGGCCTTGGGCTTTTGTATGTGGGGATCGAAAGTGGAAACGATGAGGTGCTCCGGCTCGTCAACAAAGGCATGTCCGCAGAAGAGGCTGTCATCGCATGCCAGAAAGCCTCTCAGGCAGGCATTGCACTCTCGATCACGGTAATACTGGGTCTTGGAGGCAAGCAACACTCACACGCCCATGCTGAAGACACCGGGAGGGTGATCTCGATGATATCTCCTGATTATCTCGGGGCGCTGACCCTCATGATCGTACCAGGCACGCCACTGGCAGCGTGGATTGAGCAAGGGACATTCGAGCCACTCGAGCAAGACGGCGTTCTCGAAGAGCTTAGGATCATGCTTGAACACATCCAGCCGGAGCGACCCTTGGTGTTCCGGACCAACCATGCATCAAACTATCTGCCGCTCAAAGGCACCTTGCCTGAGGACAAGCATACGCTGCTTACGGTTATTCGTCATGCACAGTGTCAACAGGTGCCGTTGCGACCAGAATACCTCCGGAGATTATAATGTCACTGGTATGGAGGCAGCCTTCTCCGGTCGGATACGAGAGCTAGGCAGTCGATACCATAGAGGTCGTCACATTCATGAGCAGTGACCTTATCTTTTTCATTCAAGCAGTAGTCTCCTTGTTTGCGCTACTCGATCCTATAGGGGTAGCACCTATTTTCGTGTTCATGACACCAGAAAAAACTGAGAGGGAACGAAAAGCCATGGCACGAAGGGCATCGGTGGCCGTGCTACTTATCCTCTCGACATTTGCCCTCACTGGGGGGCTCATCTTTCGGTTCCTTGGGATCAGTGTGAGTGCCTTCAGGATCGCTGGAGGGCTCATCCTTCTCAAAATAAGTCTCGATATGCTGGAAGCTCGAATCTCGATGGCCCGGCACACCCTCAAGGAAGGTGAGGAAGGCCGCCTCAAACATGATAGCGCCATAATCCCACTTGCCATCCCACTTCTGGCAGGACCAGGGTCTATCTCAGGGGTGATCGTTCTCATGAGTCGATCCAGCAGCTCCTTGACCTTCGTGTACGTGATATCGGCAATTATTATCACTACCGGCCTGACCTATGCGATCTTGAGAAGCGCCTCCAAGATCTCCTTGATGCTGGGAGAGACAGGACAAGGCGTGTTTATCCGCATTATGGGCCTCATCCTCGCTGCAATCTCCGTTGAATTCATCATCAACGGCATACGGGAATACTTCTATTGACCAGGATGTGCTACACATAAGGCGGCAGGCCGTGCGACCACGTGTAACGGTGCACGTTCCATGCGCAAGACCTTTTCATGATCTCCAGGGTGATAATGAGGCGGCATGTACAAGGTGATATTCGAACTGTAGGACCCTGGCTTGAGGTGTGTCACATCGCCGCGGTCGAAGATGTGGCCTATTTGACCTGATTCTTTTTCCGGAGGATCGTCTTGTCTATAGTCGTCCACGTAGTGTAGAGAAATATCGATCTGTTCGGTCAACTCGCACCGAGGCACCCTCCCCCTCAAGATTGTACACTGTGGTCCTGTGACTACACGCCACTCATCAAGGGAGAGATCCAATGCCAATTCCTGGGGTGACATGCGTCCATCGATAAGGGTTCCTTCAGGATTATTGGAATTCATGAACATGAGTCCATAGGCATTCCTGTTGTAGTCAGTTCCTATATCCGCATATGCCTGGTTGCATAAGAGGTCCATCCGTACCGGCACTCGCATCGTCAGCGGTGCGTACAGGAAGGAAGCATAGTAAGAAATGTCAGCATCAAAACTTGTTGATCGTATGCCTAGGCCAATATTCACCCAATACCCTACATGACGTACCACACGAATAGGCCCTGCAATATAGGCCAGAACCCTACTCCCCATGCGGTCCTCCGTGATCCTCACCGTCACAAACGAAAACAAGAGTTTGAATGTGCCGCGGGCCTTGAATCGATCGATAAAATTCGTGCCTTCTCCTCCAGAAGACACAGGGACGAAAAAGGTTTCGGAATAGTATTCGCCCCAAGGGTAATGGATTGAATAATGTTGAGCATCGATGTTATCGATTGCTCGTGTGCTATCGTACGTATACTGTACATAGGTGGTGGGATTGACTTCAGGATGTGTATCTTTGAGTACGACATATGCCCATGCCTTTGAGCCTTCGTGTAAGGGATCACTCACTTCAATTTCCTGGGCCCGCGTTCCGAGGGTAGCCCATTTCTCTTCTGGAAGTGGATCACCAAGGTCGCGCGCCATAAAAAGAATCATATCGTTGTCGTCGAACGCTGGGTCCTCATCTTTGGTAGGTTGTGGTCCATATGGATATGCTAAACAGTTGTCCCTTGTGCGCTCGTCTATTTGGAACGGTATCGCAGCAATGGTACTGCCGCGAAACGCAACTACTCGTATCTGGTCAATCGGTATTCCCGTGAGCAAAGGAAGCTCACTTCCCTCGACAATAACCACATCTTGATCCCTGCAAAGGGTAGCTTTGGTTGCGACCTCGACCTGTCGGTGGTTGGTAGCTGGAACTGTATGGGGATGTATCCCTGAAGCCTCTTGCAGAAGGGAAGAGACCAGGAACATACTGATAACTAGGAAACCAGCAGCTACGTTCATAGAGGCGTCACGGCTCCTCATTGTAAGAGACACTATGAACGACAAGCACTCTACCTGGTGCTGTCCCCGTGTTGCATTGACCGCTTTTTTTTTTAATTATATACAATAGCTGCAAAGAGCGAGAGTACCCTTAAGGAAACACCCATCGATGTCGTCTGGAACCTCACGTGTGATAGTAGTCAGTGTTGGGAAAGACCATCTCGTGCATGACCTCACACGAGACACTCGCCTATTACGTACGATGGTGGAACAGGGCCTCTGTGAACTTATAGGAGCCTCTGAACCAAAGTCGGCCTGGATGCACTTTTTTACACCGAGCGACACCATTGGCCTTAAAGTTAATTGTCTCGGCGGCCCCAGTATGTGCACTCATCCTGCACTGGTCGAGGCAGTTGCTCAGAGCCTCAGTACACATATTGTCACCCCAAAACAAATCTACATATGGGATAGGTGCGCCCGGGAGCTCAACCGATGTGGTTATTCCCTGAATTGGAAGGATCCCAGCCGGTTTCAATGCGCAGCGACCGACATAAAAGGTGTAGACTACGAACGGGAGCTTTCGATCTTTGGCTCGGTGGGAAGTCGCCTCAGTCGAATCATCACCACGTTCGTCTCTGCTCAGATCAATATGCCTATACTCAAAGACCATGGCCTCTGTGGACTGACCGGAGCGCTCAAGAATATGTTCGGAGCCATACACAATCCCAACAAGTATCACGATGATCGGTGCAATCCATTTATCGCTGATGTAAATGCACTGCCGGCACTCAAGAAAAAGAACAAACTTGTTATCATGGACGCCCTCTGCGTCCAATATAACGGAGGACCTGGATTCAAGCCGCAGTGGGTCGAAACACCCAAGTGGCTCCTTCTTGGAGAAGATCCAGTTGCAGTGGACACAGTTGCCGTAAAGATCCTCAATAGGATAAGAAAAAAAAATGGCCTGCCGCCGATAGAAGAAGGAGGTGGCCTGCCTGCCTACATAGAAACAGCTGCTGACCGTGAGCATGCAGTTGGTAGGTGTCGATGGGACTCGATCGATTATCGAGAGAAGATCATATGAAACGTAGAGAGTTTCTCGGACTGACCCTTGCAAGCACAGGAGTTTGCATGATCCAAGGAGTCTCTTCCTTGGTATCTAGCAAGACGGCAGTTTTTGAGGATCTAGCCCTTGCAGATGAACAGGAGCAACTCGTAGAGGCCCGTTACTATACCAAGCTCGACCATCAAGAGGTGCTGTGCCGACTTTGTCCTCGTGAATGCAAGGTTGGCGATCAAGAGAGGGGCTATTGTGGCGTACGAGAAAATCGCCACGGTGTATATTACACCCTAGTCTACAATCGTATCTGTGCAGAACACGTAGATCCAATCGAGAAAAAGCCATTCTTCCATTTTTTCCCAGGGACATTTGCCTACTCGATTGCAACGGCTGGCTGCAACATGAACTGCAAATACTGCCAGAACTGGGACATATCCCAAGTGCGACCAGAACAGGTTCGGAATGTGTACCGTACCCCTGGTGAGTGTGCTGGCAAAGCCAAGGAATCGGGTGCCCGTTCCTTGTGCTATACCTACACAGAACCAACAGTGTTCTACGAGTATATGTATGATACATGTACGCGGGCCAAGGCACTGGGATTAAGAAACGTGATGGTATCGGCAGGTTTCATTAGTAAAGAGCCGCTCTTGGAGCTTTGCTCGGTTTTGGATGCAGTAAAGATCGATCTCAAGGCCTTCTCAGATACCTTCTACAAGACCATTTGCCGTGGCCAGCGACAACCAGTGTTGGATACCATGAAGGCCATAAGAAAGCGTGGCCTTTGGCTCGAAATCGTCTATCTCGTGGTGCCTACCCTCAACGACAGCGACGATGAAATACGTACCCTTTCCAGGTGGGTGCTCAACGAGTTAGGGCCGGATGTTCCTTTGCACTTTTCGCGCTTTTTCCCAATCTACCTCTTGACACAACTGCCTCCCACTCCTGTGGATACGCTGGAAAGACTCCACAGGATCGCCCGTGCTGAAGGTCTCAACTATGTATACATCGGAAATGTGCCCGGCCATCCTATGGAAAGCACGTACTGCCATGCGTGCGCCGCAAGGATCATCCAACGTTCTGGATACAATGTGAAGATCGAACGCTTGGAAAAGAACGGCACATGCGGGGCATGCGGCACAACGATCCCAGGGATCTGGGCTTAGGTGATCGTCGGAGGGGAACCACGGTTCAGATAACCTCCTGCGTTTTCATGTCTGGTCGGCGGCACGCCCCAAGGAAATCCACATGCATCGAAACCTGCTGCCACTTTTGCTCTGTGTCCTTCTGCTAGGCTGTGGACAAGAAGATGGTGGCATCCCTTCAAATGGCAATGGCGGTGGCTCGACAGGCGCGTTTATCGATTGGGCCCACCTTCGTAACCCTGTACTGTCTGACGATCGAATTCCCTTGAAGGACCCGTGCGTCGTCTACAGGGAAGGAATATTTTACGTGTTTACCTCGGGAGCTAGCTATAAAACGCGAGATTTCAAAAGCTACGAAGGACCCTTTGAAGGATACGGTTCTCCGGACATTACCCGTCTCGATTCAGAGAACTATGTTATGGTGTATCAGGTCAGAGACACTGAACATCCTGGTCCTGAACCAGGGGTTGATCCTGACTCCCCAAACAACGCCTACCGAAGGTTGTACTACAGAATAAGCTCTGATCTCGAACACTGGTCAGAAGGCCGCGATCTTTTTCCAGCACTTCCTCCCAATCGGAACATAGACGGCGCCCTCGCATTCGACCGAAATCACTACTATCTCGGTTTCAAGACAGGAGTAGCTATCCAGGAATTCAAGATTGCCCGATCGATTGGACCATTCATCGACGGACAGTGGAGCGAGCCACAAAAGGCTTACGCGGGAGAAGGCTGTCTACTCGACAAACTCATACCGATTATCGGTGATACTATTACACGCTGGGCTGAAAACTACCAGTTTATTCTCATCGACGACACATGGAGAATGATCGCAACTGGACGAGATCCAAAACGCCCGATCGACTTCGGCTATATGCGCAGCCATGAGCCCTTTATCTACGAACGGGCAAATACTGAAGACTCGCTAGACTCCTGGTCGAACTGGATCCACAAGACGCACCTTATCGTACCCTATGAGAACTGGAACACGCTTATGCACGCCAATTCTGCCTACCTGTGCGACTGGAGAGCATACGATGGTTATTTCTATCTATTTTACGCAGGGACCGACCAGGAGACCGAGGATGGAAGGGGTCACGGCAAAATTGGGGTGGTTCGGTCAGTGGACCTCGTCAATTGGAAGCTGCCTGGTGACCTGAGCTGAGGCGCACTGGAACGTCTGTCACCATTATCGCTCCCCTTCCTCTCCAGTCCCTCGTCTGACCCAACCACGTCCCATCTGAACACACCTTAGAAGCATATCAGGAAACCTCTAGGGCCGATTTCCTCGCCCTCCTCTACGGCTCAGGCTCCACCAGGATTGCTGCAGCTACATCCAGCGTGGGCACATGCAAGAGCCAGGCATTTGTGTGAATTCTTTCTACAAAGAGTTCCATTTTCCTGTCACCGTCAAGAAGGAAAAAATGCATAGGTTCAAACCACTCAGGTGGAGTAAATTGAACCTCCACGTTGAGCCGTGGAAACCATATGTAAGGTAGTAGCAACCGTATTCCGTAATTGAGGTTGCTCAAGAAGATGGCCACACCATGTGGTGCCACTGTCGCAGAGACGCCAACCTTTGGATCCGATGTACTGACGACCACACCAGGCAGTGCTGGTTCCCCTTCGAGCAATATCTGCTTGAGGGCATCGAGCTCCTGAGCAAGCCGAATCAGTTCCAAAACACTTTTCTCAGGGCATCGGTTCAGCCAGGATAACTTGTATTGGAACCACAACATTCCCCTGGTCCCACGACTGAGGACCTGGTACCATTGCGCACGCATCTCTGCATCGCTTGTACAGCGGATCTCCCATGTGTTGGACAAGGACTGTGTCCAGTTCCACACAGGCCCTGGTTCGCACGCCCGTTTGATTTCCTCAGCATAATAACCTGCAAATTCGATGTGGTCCCAGTAAAACGGCGGGGTATTGCCCGTGTTGCACTTAGGCGCCATAACACAGTAATGGTCCATACCCCCCATGTCCGCGAGCGGACCCCACGACGGGAAACTATACGAACAGGCGTTGTACACCCACAAGGGTTTACGATTACCCCATAGAGCACGATGCATTCTTACGGTCTGGAGCGTCTTTCCTGCGGTCCCGCTAAACTCCCCTTCTCCACTGACAGCGTTCGTCAGAAGTCTCGGATGGCTACCCCAGGTATGCACGAACGCTTCGAACTGCTCGTACCCACCATCAAGGGATCCTTTATGCGTGAACACATAGAAGTCCTTGAGATCTGCCAATGGCAGTACCCGTTCTGGAGGTGTGGAAGGATCAGTTGGATCATAGATGAACATATTGATGCCCACGTCGAGATATCTTTGTAAGTGCTCCATGTTATTGAATACGTCATCATCTCCACTGTTCCAATCACCAATCGGAAACACAGGCGGAAACAGCCTGGTGGCACCTGATATGGACAGTGGCACTCCTGCAGCGTTTCCACGAATGGTGACAACAGTCCACCTTCCATACGGTATCCCGTCACATCTCGGGATCTCAATAACTGCTATCTCCGAAGGTGCTAGGACCGGGCTACTGATAAGTGCAAAGGCACTGACGTCTACTCCGTCCAGGGATACGCCAGTGAGCTCAATAGACACATCCGCCTCATTTCGTACGTGGATAAGCATACCAGTTCCATCCACTGTAGAGGTAAGGTACGCCAGGGTCAGGGCAGGCTTGGTAAGCACTCTTGTCGCCCACCATACAATCCTATCGCCTGCCCGCACCTCCACAGTAACCCTGCTTCCAGGATCAAGCTCTGCGCTGTTGGAGTGACATCGAAGGATCCCCACTTCTCCTGCTCGAAGTGTAGGTTGAACAACCTCGCACCACTCAGTCTCACTCTCCCCTGATCGCACCGGCCGACCATTGAGCACAATAAGATCCGGGATCGCATCAAATGGCGAGATAAAGAGCCCGAGCAACAACCCTCCGTGAAGGGGTGAAACGCCTTTTTCCTTGATAGCCGGGTTAAAATGGTTGGGCTTGCATACGAGCTCGTCGAGATAGGGTACGGATTGAGGAAAGCGACCCACTGAGACCACACAAGAAGACGTATCCGAGGCCCCTTGAGGATCTGTGACGGTCAAAACGACACGTCTGGCCCCTGGCTCACTGTACACATGGTCACTTCGCGGGCCTAGGGAGCTCTGACCATCTCCAAAATCAAAATGGTACCGAAGCTCATCGCCGTCAGGATCGTAGGAGTCTTCGGCACGAAAGGTAACGGTCTCACCAACATCGACGCACATGGCACTGCAGTGCACAACTGCGATCGGCTCGTGATTCTCGGCACAGCCTGCGCTCATAATCACTGCACCAATAATGGCGATTCCTCGGTAGCTACCTCTCGTATGCATACTGCACTGCCTCCTTTTGAGATCAGCCATAGTCTATTACTCTTACCGTACTTGCATCGCTCAGAGATCTTTGTACGATTCGACGTTGTATCCCAATATCCATCTACAACCGGCTACAGCAATGTTACGATTATCCAAGCCATTGCAACACCGCATCCCAGTAACAGAAGACCTACCCACGACCCGGCGAGATTCTTCACGATAGGAATCCTGAATTTAACCGCATCATGAGGGCATGTCTCAGCACAACAGTAGCATGTAATGCATGCAGATCTCCTCCACAGTGGGACTGTGTCGACTTCGTCACGGGGTGCCGTAATTGCACCAGTGGGACAATTCTGCCAGCAGGTACCACAACGGACACAGGCCTTCTTGTCAAAGGAGACTGTGGCTCGGAAAAGTACTGTTGCAACATACTCGCTCAAAGGCCTTGGAACCCTAAACGGCACTGAAGGTGTAAAGGGAATTCTGAACGGCCGTCGGACTGACTCGATGGCCTGGCCTGTGAAGTGGATCTTTGTGAGGTCCATAGTACCGAGGCCTTTGTGCGAGGCCTTGACGATATGGATAACCCTGCTGGGGTCTAATCCCACTATCTTACATACAACGGTATCGAGGGCTACGGGATCATAGCCAGCGATGATCAGATCGAGTTTTACCACATCTCCAGACGACGGCCCTCTTCCCTCCTGACACACGTATCCATCGATCACCGTGAGTTGGGGACGTGCGACCGAATATATGTCCGCCAGTGCTGAAGAAAACGCTTCGATATGTGGGAACCTGGCATGCAGCTTGGACTTGTTTCCGAGGATTACCGTTCCGAACATGTTCTTGATACAACAGGTGAGCACACACTGGCCATGGGTCTTGATTTTAGGGACATTTATTACGACATCTGCTTCCTTAAGGAGCGTGCTGCTGATGACCTCTTCAAGCACAAGCGGACTCTGAACTACGTACGAGTGGCGTGGCCTTTCCTCAAAAGGGACGGCAATGGCTCCCAATGCCTCGCAGACCGCCTCGATCCCAGAGACCTTCATTGCCTTTCTCGTGTTTCCAGGCCGTATGCCGTTGCTTGAATCAGCAACATAGATGCGTTCAGGTTCGAACCGCGCGACCCACTGAATCACACCCTTAAGCACTGCAGGGTGTGTCGTAGCGGCTTGCTCAGGAGGCTTAGCCATGAGCAGGTTCGGCTTGATAAGGACGACGAGACCCTTCTTGTACATAAGCCTCTCCGCCTGGATCCCATCCAGTGCCCGAAAGACTGCGGCCTCAACCTGCTCGTTGACAACCCGTTCGATGGCGATAGAGGACTGAGTCATCATCAGTATGCTCCATTGTGGATCTCAGCCACCCAGACAGCGACCGTTATAGGATACGCCTGTCATTACTCTACACTCATCGTCACATCCCATACACACATAGTCCTACTCCATCTCGCCGGTGCTTACATAGTGCTCCAGCGCGACATCTTCCGAGGGACTAACTTCAAGGACGAGCCTTGAGGTACGACCTGGGCCAAGGTAGACGGCTTGTTCAGCGCTTTTTGGAACTCTCACTGAAAACCAGTCTTTATCAACATTCGGGTGCTGGACGATCGAGGGAACGCTCGAGCTCATCACCTCGAGTCGTAGCCTCTCGCCAGCATTGATGGTCCATACAAGCGGTGGCATGTCTATCTGTACATCAACTACATCGCGAGGATGATACGTAGCCTGCTCTGTGTCACCCGTACGATGCGAGAGTGTTGTAACGCCTTGTCGAAGAAAGTAGGCCCTACCGTCTGGTCTAACCAAAGAAATTCTGCCAACGAACACCGTATCTGGCGCACTGCTTCCAACCGTCAGTTCTAGCACCACCGTCCCATCAATGCGCACAGGAGCTATAAAAGGAGCAGATTCAAAGGTGATCACATCTGTCCGGTCGCAATGTAGCTCCTGGAGAATGCACCCGCTGGGCATATCCAGGAGCGGACCGCCGAACACCACAAGCGGACGCAAAGGATCATAGATATAGGTAATAGTGCGTTCCAGATCCATAGGTGTTGGCTCGAGTCTTCCTATTGCCGCGCATGATACGGCACCTGCATCTCCAGACAAATAGAGAACGTATGGGGTACGGTCAGGTGACCATAGTGTGCTTCGGTCGAACCATATGCCCCTGCCAGGGTCATACATCCTTACTGGTCCCCAGCTACGTAGTGGCATCCCTTTGAGGAAATGATCAAACCATTCGACCATCAAATCGAAAAACGATAAAAGACTGCCTGCATTCGGGAAGACCATATCGTGATGCTCATCAAAGCCCATGGAGTGCGTCCATGGCCCGACAATAATACGATTCGTTCCAGGCACCTTCTCTCTACGCTGCGCTGAAGAAAAATCAGCAAGTTGATTCTCAGTAAACAAATCAAACCAGCCTGAAAGCATGAACATGGGGATGTCGAACCGATCAATGACGTCCAGTGGCAGAAGGGCATCATAGAAGGCATCGATAAAAGGGTGATCAAGCCACTCGTCGAACCATGGCACGTTCCCTACAGTGAAATCGTCAGCCTCTCGAAAAGGCCAATGAAGGGCAGCTTGCCAAAACCGCCCCCCTTCCATTGAGCCTTCCCGGTACATATCAAGGGCCCAGTTGACAAACAAATCCGCTCTCGGCAGACCCCTGTGGTACAAAAGTGAGTACACACTGCTCGGCGTTACGAGAGGAATCAGGGCCTTGAGCGAAGGGGGTCTTTGTGCGGCAATAGCAAGTTGGGTAAAACCGAAGTACGAGCCGCCAAACATGCCAATGGTGCCATCGCACCACGGTTGAGCGGTGATCCATGCGACGGTATCGATACCGTCCTGTTGCTCATACAAAAAAGGCACAAATGTCCCCTCGCTTCCATAGCGACCCCTCGTGTCTTGGATCACTACAGCATAGCCACTGGCAGCTAGTAGAAATCCTGCCAACCTCATGGCAGGAAGGTCCTCAACCCCTGTCTTTCTCCCATACGGCAGCCGGATGAGGATCACAGGCAATGGATGTTCGCCGTCAGGGACGTACACATCTGTTGCGAGTTGCACACAGTCCCTCATCGGCACCATAAGTTCAGTGACACCACCTCTGGCCACCTCTGGAACGAACGAAGGAACGTCGCATCTCACTTCACGGGCCACCGACTCCCTGCCTGGTCGGTGGGCACAGGACAGTGCAAGAAACCAGATCCCGACAAGCGCAAAAAGAAACCGAGTTCTCCTAACATTCTGCCTTCCATGCATCTCTACCCACATCCTGCAGTCCTCGTATCGGTCATTTCCTTGAGCTAAGTGCCCGGCCTGCAAGGGGCCCTACGATCGCCACCTCGCTGAATACCGCAACCGCTTGTTCTAACTCCTCATCTCGCATCCAGGAATCCCGTGTATAGTGGACTACCTTTCCCAGGCCGTAGGCCTTTGCAAGCCACGTAGGATTGTAGGGTAGCAAGGCGATACGACTCACGTCATGTCTTCGAAGCCATTGTGCCACATCGTGCAGATTTTTGGGGGTTGCCACTACGTCGGGTATTAACGGTACTCGAACTAGGGTCTCAGGAAGGTCCATGGATAGAAGCCGCTCAATATTAGAGAGAATCTTTGTGTTATCCCGGCCTGTATAGCGCTTGTGGAGCATCGGATCAATGAATTTTATGTCGATCCACACATATCGTACTGCCGACAGAACGCTTTCTACCCGGGGGCCCCAGTCGAAATACCCACTTGTTTCCACAAGAACATCTATCCCCTCTTGCCGGAGCATGTGGACGAGGTCTGAGCAATAGTCGAGAAAGAGCATTGGCTCGCCCCCGGAAAGAGTCACCCCCCCACCAGAATGAAGGTAAAACACCTTATCGCGTATCAGAACTTCCAGGAGCGCTTCGATAGTGTAGTACGTACCAACAATCGAGAGTGCAGAGGCAGGACACTCATCAGTACATATTCCGCACAGGGTACATGCTCCTCTGTCAATGACAGGACCAGGTGAGATCTTCACAGCAGATTCCGGGCATACAGTACTACAGGTCCCGCATCCAATGCATCGATGTACATCCCACAGAAGTTGGGGCAATGGGTCTGTACACTCAGGGTTGTGACACCAGATACAGGAAAGTGGGCAGCCCTTGAAAAAAACAACTGAACGGATTCCAGGGCCGTCATCGAGGCTGTTCCTCTTTATATCGGCAATGAGCGGTCGTCTGTGCTCCATCTGTCCTGGTGTGTCGGCCTAAGAGATCACATAGCTACTAGCGTCGATGACGGGGTTCACACACCAACTCCGTGGATCTCACGTGTAAAGGCTCGTACGATACTCTTGAAAAGCCACTATAAAGGAGTACGCAGGGCCTCGCGTCCTGCTTTCCCGATGTCTGCAGCCTTCTGAGGTCAGATGGAGTCGTGATCATCGAGGAGGCCAAACTATCGCCCCTGTGGAAAAGGTGGGAAAGGGGACACGGTATCGATAGTACTCTGTGGTCCTGCGTGTGGTCGGGGCGAGAGGATTTGAACCTCCGACCCCCTGCGCCCAAGGCAGGTGCGCTATCCAGACTGCGCCACGCCCCGTGGTCCACCAGACAAAAAGATGCTAACCACCTTCAAGTACCACAACAAGCTCACGTATGCAAGCGCCTATACGTAAGTATCTTCCAGTGACCTACTCTGGTGTGAGGTGATGTCGCACGACAAACACTACTCCAATCCCATCTTCACCTAAGGAGCGCTAAGATTATCTCGAGTTCCTTCTCCCCGGTCTCCTTGTCAGGGGTCGTGCCCCTAGTGTGCACTGTCCTTGAGTGACAAGAAATCTTCAAGTACCTTGCCAAAGGCTCTTATAGCCGCTGCCCTATGGCTTATGCTGTTTTTGAGGCGTGGTTTCATCTCGGCCATTGTCATGGTAAAACCGCGTGGGACAAAAATAGGATCATAGCCGAACCCATGCGTGCCCTTCATCTCAAAACTCAATGTTCCCTCGCAAGATCCCTGGGCGAAGGCAGTCCGACCTTCGGGATCTGCGATGCAGATAACACACACAAACCGGGCGCTACGCTGGGACCATGGTACTGCTTCCATGAGCGTGAGCAGCTTTCCTATATTTTCCCGGTCAGTAGCATGCTCGCCGGCAAACCGAGCACTCCTGATGCCAGGCTCTCCCCCGAGATAATCGACTTCGAGTCCAGAATCCTCTGCGACCGCAATCATACCAGCAGCTTTTGCATACGCCTTGGCCTTGTGTTCGGCATTCTCCAAGAAACTGCGGCCATCTTCGGCCACCACTGGTATCTGGGGAAAATCGGATAATAGGCGGACCCGGATTGGCACGCCTTTGAGGAGCTCCCTGAACTCAGCCATCTTGCCTTTGTTCTTGGTACCGAGAACGATCTCAACTGTTTCTCGTCTCTTCATTCTGTTTCCTTGATCTACACCACAAAGGATCTTACTATGGTCTCGTCTATCCGGGGCAGGGCTGCACACAACAACCGTTTAGCTGCTTCGTAATCCTCAAGATCGATCAGTCCGAGACCGTTGTGGGCATAACGGACAGGCACAGCAAGAACTATGCTAGGGATACCCACACCAGAGATATGGAGAACCCCGGCATCAGTTGAACCCGTCCTCCTGACGGCGAGCTGATACGGTATGCCCTCCTGTTGCGCAACACCTATCAAGAACTCGCGTAGCCCCCGACTTGCGATCATACTAGGGTCATAACACCGAATCTGTACACCCCTGCCCATGGCCCCCTGAGACCCCCACATAGAAGCCCCAGGATAATCATCGGCAGGTGCCCCTTCAAGCACAATCGCTACATCTGCCGTGACATGGTTTGCCAAGGATCGAGCACCCCTCAAGCCCATCTCCTCTTGCACAGTGGCAGCCCCAATAATACGTGTGGCGCAACTTGATTGAGACAGGCAGAGCAAGGTTTCTGCTAAGAGCGCGCATCCTATCCTATCATCCCACGCCTTGCCCATGAGTACCCGGCTCGTAAGCCTCCTAAACAGGGGCATTGGAACTGCAAGCGCCCCTGGTTCTATCCCCAATCGATCCCTCACTTCATCGGCACTGCGCGCACCAACGTCGATAAACATGCCTTCCCATTCCTCAGGACGCTGAGCCTGGTTCCTTGACTTGAAATGTGGAGGAGGTGCTCCAATTATCCCGTTCACATATCCTCTGTTGCCCTGCAGCATCAAAGGCATCCCATACACTGCACAAGGATTCCAGGAACCTAGTGGAACACACGCAAGATAGCCTTGATCAGAAATGGATTGAATGAGAAAACCCACCTCGTCTGCATGGGCGACAATCAGTATCTTGCGATTCCCTTCTTTTGCACGTTCCCGGAAGAAGACGCGATTTCCTATCTTATCAATTTCTGTCGCGTACTGATCCCCGAGGAGCTCCTCAAGGTAGTCCATGACCTCTTTCTCTGCCCCTGAAGGCCCGAAGGCACACGAGAGGCGTTCAAGGACGTGTATTCGTGAAGTGGACATCATGTCCGGTAAGACCCCTGCTTATTTCTAGGGCCTCAGGTGAAATACTCCTGTTCAGTAGCGCATCAAGTGGCGGACGATAGTGCAAAGGAGTGGACTCTGTCAACCCTGAGGGAATATGCGAGCAACCGGACACTGGCGCGAGGCAGAAAACTCGATAGATGGTGTGTGCTTCCTGACGATATCACTTTCCAGTCAAAAAAGAGCGAGCCGTATCGAGGAGATCATTTTCTCCAATGTCTCCGACCAGTGTCGTTCTTATTCCCCTGATGTCGTACGAGAGCACATTGAGCAATCCGTAGTGGAATATACATGGGTGTGACCGGGTTACACTCGCAGAAGGAGCAGGCCCGGCAGGAGATGGTTCATCCTTACGATCAGGCTGCTGTGCCTGCGTCGGCACTGTCTCTTGGAAGATCGAAAGACTGCTCAGGCCGTCAGAGTAGATAACGTGCGCCCTCCTGCGCTCACCATCAAAGCGAACCAGGATATTGAGGGGACTGAAGCCGTCAGGGATCCGCGGCGGGACAAGTAGGGGAACCTGCATGAGACGCTGGGCTTGTTCGAGCGTCAGATTTCCCTGTTCTGAAATCTCGTACACCTTTGTGCCATAGGGAACCATAAGATGAAAGGTATGCTTGTCGATTCGAGGATTCCATTCAATATGGTCGAGTTCTGCTGAATACCTGTACCTTCCCTCAGGGGTGTAGATATAAATGCGGACCGGTAGTTTCTTCTCTCTCTCGAACCAGATCTCCCGTATAGGCCTGTTATTGTATTTTGGTACAAATTCGAAGACTTGGCAGAGCATATCGCTCGAAGGCAATTCTCCCTTCCGGATGATATCGTAGTTACTTTTTATCAGCTCGACATCGTCGTAGAAGTGACGTGGTAGCAACTCAGTCGGCTCGTACCTAAGAGGCTTCTTTATAACCACACCTTGTTTGGGCACGTACGTCCATAAATGGTTGCCATCCTCGAGAAACGTGACCCTATCCCCAGGGGGTCCATCGAGGCGCTCACGCTTCTTGAGCGGATATGCGCATGTGATCTGAAAGCGAGCTAGCACACTTTTGGAAACAGAACCAGCGTAGATACGCTGCTCTGCCCGGTAGTGTAAGGTACTCTGCCCGAGTCTGAGCTCATCAAAGAACCTGCCAAGATCGAATCCCTGCTCCTCAGCCTTGCCTCCACCAGAGGCCAGCAGTATGATCACGACGACCAGAGACCAGATCATGCCGTTGCACCTATGGGGAAGCAATGTGCTCATTGGCCGTTCTTGTAACTGTCTCATCACTGCTCAACCTACCTAGGGTTCGACATCGCTCGTCTCTTGAATGAGCGGCAGCTCGTCACCTACCCTCACCAATGGTTGGTGCGTCACATGATAGAATACATATTCATCAAACCAGGGACCAGATCGGGCCAGCGCTGCAAATGGCTCTTTCGAAGGCTCAATGGAAACTACATCGATCTTGTCTTTTTCAGACCGCACCATCATCAGCACTAGCCCAAGGACCAGTAAGAAAACAATGACAATCCCGTATTGATAGGAACGCACACGCCGACCGACCGCAGCCCAATCTGATACCATTGTTGCCAGTCTATCTACCCAGGAAGGCCTCGAGTTCATTTCGGTCTGATCTACCTCGACTGCTTCCTTTGTATCCTGATCGAGCCGGGCCATCGTAGCTTGAACAAATGTCTCTTCAGGCCATGGCGCAGCCTGTAGCTCCTGGAGACGTTCAAATCCGAGTCGAATTTTTTCAAATGCAGCCAACTCCTGGCGGCATCTACTGCAAGAGGCAAGGTGCTGCAACAGAACATCGGCCTCGGATGGGGACAAATCGTCGTCAATGAGACGACAAATAAGAAACGCATGGCCTGAGCAATCCATACCAGCCAACTCCCTCACTCTACTGGGTACACCGCGATGAGGGCTACACACCCTCAGGGGTATTTCCTCCAGTCAGAGTCTGTCACCTCCATCATGACCTTTTTTGATTGCACGTCAGAGGTACGGCATCAGTGCCTCTCTCAATCGCTCTCGTGCCCTGAATATCCTGGACCGGACCGTCCCAAGAGGGATATCGAGGACCTCGCCGATCTCTTCATAATTTAGTCCCATGAACTCCCTTAAAATAATAGCCATACGAAGTTCTTCGGGTAATGTTCGTACTGTCTTCATTAAATGTAGCAAAAATTCCTTTCTCGCATAATCCTGTTCGGGATCCAGTTCGTGCAACCGTGCGTGATCCCCTGCGTATAATCGCTGCTCACTCGCACTGGAATTGTCAAAGGGGGTAGTGTCCGAGGCCTCCTTCTTGATATGGCTCAGACACGTATTGACCACAATCCTGTAGAGCCACGTATAGAACTGCGATTCCCCCTTGAAAGAATTGATAGCCCGAAAGGCCTTCACAAATACGTCCTGGGCAAGTGGCTCCACGAGCCCGGTATCTTGTGTGATCCGGTAGATAAGGTGGAAGATGCGCCGCTGATATTTCTTCATGAGAAGCTCAAAGGCCTTGGTGTCCCCTTTCTTGCATTGGGCAATGAGGATCTCCTCAGACCCTTGTGCTATTTTCTTCTTACGGTCGGGCGATTTCATGGGGAGCCGGACCTACTATGTATAGACTACATTGCACCTCAAGAAGTTCCTCACTAGGAACGCATATACTTTTTCGCTCAAACAGTAAAGAGTAAAAGGCAAGATCATTCCTGTGTGCGTACGGCAGGCAGCCATTCCATCGACTTTACAGGAGCTGGTGAGCTTGCATCTGCTGTCGCACTTCCTGGTTTTGAATTTGGCTGGATCCTGGTATCCTCTTGAATAAGCACCCAAGAGAGCTTCCGGATGCGCAGACAGGCGAGGCTACCTTGCAGGAACAGTACGTTATCTTGAGTGATCTCCATCTTGCTGAAGGCGTGGAACCCACGAGTCGACGGGTCTCCCGGTTGGAGAACTTCTATTTTGACAGGGAATTCCAGGACCTACTCTTTTACCTTGAGGAGCAACACACCCGCTCTGGCACACCGTGGGTGCTCGTGATAAATGGGGATCTCATAGATTTTCTTAGAGTGACCTCTCTTCCTCAGACACCGGAGGAGCTTCGTGGGTTACCCCATCTCAGCCAGACAAAGAAACGGTATGGATTGGGCACGTCACCTGCTGAATCCAAATGGCAGCTCGAAAAGGTAATTGCAGGTCACCCTGTCGTGTTCCGAGCGTTGGCATGGTTTGCATTGCAGGGCAACCGCATTGTCATCGTGAGGGGCAATCACGATGTCAACTGGTTCTGGCCTGCAGTACGCTACAGGTTTCTCGAAAAGATGGAAGAATTCATGAGAGAGATCTGCCACAGCTGCAATAGAGACGATACTGAGGTTGCCCTGGCAGTCGACAGGATCGAGATTCGACAGTGGGTTTTCTATGTAAAAGGGCTGCTCTATGTCGAACATGGCAATCAGTACGACCCATCAAATGCCTTTCGACACTTCCTTTATCCTCTCCTGATCGACCCTGACAGCCCTGTTGGTCTATATGAGCTCGATTTGCCGTTCGGATCGTTTTTCGTTCGTTACTTTTTCAATAAGATCGAATACTACAATCCACGTGCTGCCAACTACAGGTACTCATCCAGTTATTTCAATACATTGTGGGGTCGCCATTTCTACGAATTCTGGAACGTAGTCCGCAGCTATTTCCCTTACTTCTTTCGAACGCTTCGGAAACTCAGGACGCATGAAGTCCAGAACTATCGAGAAATAAACGAACACCACCAGCGGGAACTAGAGGCAATAGGAGAAAAAGAATATCAGGAACGTGAAGCCTTCCGCCAGATCGCAGCCTTGAGCGAGGCCCATGCATATGTATCGAGGTATGACTTCTTATTCGCTGTCTTGAAACAGCCATTGAAAAAGGCCGCAGCCGCACTTGGAACGGTCATCCTCCTTCTGTTCATTGGAAACCTGCTCTCCCAGGCAGTATTGAGTTCGAATTGGAATCTTCTCCTAAAGACTACGCTAGGACTTTTCATCGATTATGGCTTTCTTGCCCTGTGTCTCGTTGCCGCGCTGTTATTTTTACGGCCGACGCCTGATGTTATGAGTTACCGTGAAGCTGAACCACTCACCTTGCGACAAAAGGCCGCACACATAGCCAAACTGCTCAAGGTGCGATACGTATGTTTCGGACATTCTCACGTTGAAGATTTTTGGAAGATACCGGGGTCACTGTCATGGTACTTCAATACAGGAACATGGACACCTCTGATCGATCCTGAAAACCAGATCGTCCGCCCTGAGATTCACTTCCCACTAGTTGTCATTGAGAAAGGCCACGCCTCCTTCATGCAATGGGACGATCGTCGAAAGTGCCTTGTGGACAAGGTGTTTCTCGAGGAACGCTCCCACTAGTGATCACACACGCGAGAAAGGTACATTCGTGTTCTGGCCGGGTTGACACTGCCCTTCCCATGGTTATTTTTATGCCAAAGACAGCATATGACTCCTCGCAGTGAAAACGTCGGCGCGGAGTCACAATGTGAACTGCTACAAAAGGAAGGTGATACGATAATGGACCTCAGTAGATGTACACAAAAGCTCCAAGAAGCACTTGCAGAAGCACAAAACATCGCGATCAGATACGGTCATCAGGGAGTCGACGCAGAACACCTGTTACTCGCACTAGCGACCCAACCCGATGGTCTTGTGCCTCGACTGTTTCAGAAAATGGAACTACCTGTTGATAGTTTTGCCCAGGCGCTCGAACACGGGCTCGAATCGCTTCCCAGGGTCTCTGGACCAGGGCTACAGCCTGGTAGCATCTATGTCACTCCTAGACTCAGCCAGCTGCTGGTAAGGGCCCAGGACGAAGCAAAAAAGCTCAAAGACGAGTACGTCAGCGCAGAGCACGTTATGCTCGCCTTGCTAGAGGAGAGCAAGACCACACCTGCGGCACGAGTCTTTGCCAAGTTCGGTCTGACAAAAGAGCGATTTCTCAAGGCCCTTACGCAGGTCAGAGGTTCTCAGCGAATAACAAGCGCAACGCCCGAAGGAACCTATGAGCCCCTCAGGCTGTACGGAAGAAACCTTGTGGAACTTGCGCAAAAAGGCAAGCTCGATCCAGTAATTGGAAGGGATGGCGAAATACGCCGCGTGATCCGAATTCTTTCACGAAGGACAAAGAACAACCCCGTGCTTATCGGCGAAGCAGGCGTTGGCAAGACAGCCATCGTTGAAGGCCTTGCACACCGTATCGTACGAGGCGATGTTCCAGAGGGCCTCAAGAACAAAACCATCTTCGCCCTCGATATGGGGGCTCTCGTGGCCGGTGCTAAGTACCGTGGAGAATTTGAAGAACGCCTCAAGGCAGTCTTAAAAGAGGTTGAACAGTCAGAAGGTCAGATACTCATGTTCATCGACGAAATTCATAACATCGTGGGCGCTGGACGGGCCGAAGGATCGATGGACGCAGGCAACCTGCTCAAACCGATGCTCGCAAGGGGAGAACTCCACTGTATCGGAGCGACAACCCTTGACGAATATCGGAAATACATCGAGAAAGACCCTGCGCTCGAGCGCCGATTTCAGCCCGTATTCGTCCAAGAACCATCAGTGGAGGATACGATTTCCATATTGAGAGGTCTCAAAGAACGATTTGAGATTCATCATGGGGTCGCTATACGAGACAGTGCACTGGTGGCTGCGGCTGTGCTGAGTAACAGGTACATCAGTGACCGATTCCTTCCGGACAAAGCCATCGACCTGGTTGACGAGGCAGCAGCCATGATCAGGACAGAGATAGATTCGATGCCCTCAGAGCTCGACGAGATCACAAGGAGGATCATGCAGCTTGAGATCGAACGAGAGGCATTGAAAAAAGAAAAAGACCCTTCGTCCAAAGAGCGCCTCGAGGGGATACTCAAGGAACTTGCAGAACTCAAGGCAGAGGCTGATGCCAAAAGGGCCCAATGGGAGGCAGAAAAGCAAGAGATCCAGTATTTGCGACAGGTTCGGGCCGACATTGAACAGACCAAGATTGCAATTGAACAGGCTGAACGACAGTACGATTTGAATAAAGCAGCAGAGCTCCGTTACGGTAAGCTGCAGACGCTCGAACGACAACTCAAGCAGGCCGAAGAAGCACTTGCTGCCAAAAAGGACCAAAAGCGCCTCTTGAAAGAGGAAGTGACTGAGGATGAGATCGCCGAGATTGTGTCCCGTTGGACAGGAATCCCTGTGACCAGGCTCGTGGAAGGCGAACGCGAGAAACTTCTCAAATTGGGGCACACACTCCATCGCAGAGTAATCGGCCAGGATGAAGCGGTAGAAGCTGTGGCTGATGCAGTCATAAGGGCGCGCTCAGGGCTGAAAGATCCCAGGAGACCGATTGGTTCCTTTATCTTTCTCGGTCCCACTGGCGTCGGCAAGACCGAGCTTGCCCGTACGCTCGCCGAGGCTTTGTTCGATACCGAGGAAAACATGGTCCGGATCGACATGTCCGAGTACCAGGAAAAGCACACTGTGTCCCGTCTGCTAGGAGCACCACCTGGGTATGTGGGATACGAGGAAGGAGGCCAATTGACCGAAGCTGTGCGGAGGAGACCGTACTGCGTCATCCTTTTTGATGAGATCGAAAAGGCACATCGCGATGTGTTCAATGTGTTGCTCCAGATCATGGATGACGGTCGTTTGACCGATGCGCAGGGTCGTACTGTTGATTTCAAGAATGCCGTGATCATCATGACATCCAATATCGGAAGCCATTACCTTCTAGAAGGGGTTAACAAGAACGGTGAGATCAAGGAGGATGTCAAGCAAATGGTGATGGCTGCACTGCGCAGCGAATTCAGACCAGAATTTCTCAATCGAGTTGACGAGATCGTTATGTTCAAACCGCTTCGCCTGGAAGAGATCAAACAGATCGTGGATCTCCTTATCGACCAGGTAAGGGAGCGTATCAAAGACAGGTCTATACGCCTCGAGATCACGGATGAGGCAAAGACCGTTATCGCTCAACGTGCTTATGATCCCGTATACGGCGCACGGCCTCTGAGAAGATTCCTGCAGAAGGAAGTAGAAACAGCTCTTGGCAAAAAGATCCTTGCTGGTGAAATACCTGATCAGAGCGAGGTACTCCTGGATGTTCGGAATAACGACCTCGTGTTTACCTCGACCTCAGCTACACGCACTCACAAGCAAGGAAAAAGGGCTTCTGCAGGCACGTAAGGACGGCACACAAAGGGAAAGACTCCATTGGTACGTGCCGTTACTGTCCAGGGGGTTCTGAGGATGTCGGTTCCACTTGTCCCTTTAGGGGGGCTTTCTGTACCCCCATGGGAGCCTAATGGGGTTCAAACCACACCGGGGCGGCTACGAGCCAGTCGCCGTCTTTCTCTGTAGCCTTTGCCACAAGGTAGCCTGTTGATACTGTATCAATCGTGAATATCGTCCGACAGACCTCGGAGTTCGGACATTGGAACCTACCAATCATTGTGTGGTGGGATCCATAGAGTTCCAGCGATTCCATTAGATCGCCTTGATCCAGGTCGAATGCCTCTACGAGAATTGGAATCCTCTCAGGAAGCACTCCTGTAAGAATCGACCCCATCCAACACCGACCAAAGGCCATGGTGCGTATGGCAGCGTTCCTATCCGTACTCATAAAAGATCTTCTGTCTTCCATGGCGTCCTTTAAGGCCTCACGTGTGAGCTCGCTCAGGTAAAAACCACTTCGATCGCCATTACGAGTACCCCAATCAGCATCGTGATTATCCTGGTTGTTGACGGGAGATACGTGCCAACCAGCGTCGAGTGCCTCGAAGTAAAGAGCCCATGCATTGGAACTGTTGAATTCGAATAGGTTCATTTTGGCATCTACGTCTGGATGATATTCAAAATCATTCCAGTTAATGTTTGTAGGATCCCCTGGATGATTGAACTGACCAATACATGGAGCACAACTGGCAAGGCTCTGGTAGAACCAATGAAAATCGAGCTGAATCATGGGGAACAAACGATCGGCAAAAAAGACGTTGTTGTGTCCAGTAGACTGGAAAAAACGTTGGAAGCCCGAACCATACTCAAAACCACAATCAGCCACAAACGAACCCGGAACATATGCCTCGAGGGCCTGCTCATGGCACCTCTCCCATTTGTTCTCAACAGGGATCGGCAGGTAGAGTTGCTCGAGATGGTCGGTAATCACAAGGATGTCAAGCCCGCCTTCAGTGCGGCCGTAGGCAAAGGCATCAGCAGGGGTCAGTTTGCCGTCTGAATAGCTCGTGTGCGCGTGAACAACGCCCCAGTATGGTTTAAAATCCCCACGTAGACACCCTTCGACATGGCTATACTCATCATCGGGAATCGCCTGATCGATATCCTCAGAGTTATCCCCACAAGAGGCAAGCCAGAATGGTACGAGTACCACGGCGTACACGTATCCTCGCAACGATCGCATGGTCCCTACCTCCTCTATGATCATTTATACCTTCGTCTGCTGGTTTTAGCAAAAGCTACAAGCCTCCTGGCAAGTAACATCTAAAGATCCTGACAGAAGGTGGTCTCCTTCTAGAGACTACATTTACTCCTCCTGAACACTTTTTAAAAGTAACCTCTTTTACGAAGCGAAGCACTACATCGTTTTGACTACCCTGCCCTTGTCATATACAATTCGCCGGAGCTGTTTTTTTCCAAGGCGGACAGACCGTCTCTACCCACGAAAAAGTTTCAGTTTGATGCATTGCCTTCCAGAAACAAGGTACATCTACTTTCTGCTTTTCGTCTACATAGTTTGTGGGATTGGTACTCCTTCCTACGCCCAATCGTTCGCCCATGCCTATCCGCTTGTCTATGCACCTATACGAGCAGGAGAACGACTCGAATACCATGCAGGGTGGAATGGTATACCTGCTGCCCGTATCTCGCTATCCGTTGTCCACGACAGGGAGTATCCGGGCCTTCTTAGGATCGTTGCAGAGGCCCGGAGTCTCGGCTATGTGGCGCTGCTGTGGAATATGCATGACGTATGGCAGACAAGGATCGACGCAGCAACCTACCAGCCTATAAGCTTCGTTGTCTCAATGCACGAAAACGAGTGGGTCGATGTACGAAGGGGCATTTTCCACTACGCTGAGCACGTGCTCAAGGTGGAGCGAAGGACAAGACACTCGGAGGAAGGCTATACAATACCTATTCAAACCACGTACGACATTCTGAGTGGGCTGTGCTTGCTTCGCAGCATAGAACTATCCGTCGGTGAGGCACGTTACGCCCAGGTAACGGACGGTAAGGGGACATACCTTGTCACCATGAATGTAACAGAGAAGGAACTCGTGAAAGTGAAAGCCGGCTCCATTCCTGCCTATAGGATGACGGTTTCTCTCAAGAAGATGTATCACGAGGACTCGCCATCCCCAGCCAAACAAAAGTTCTATGGAGCGACCTTGTGGATCGCTGCTGACCACACACGTGTACCCCTCAGGATAGAATCAAAATTGTTCGTAGGGAGCGTCTATCTGGAGCTCGTCTCGGACAACAGAGGTCTCAGCTCCGCCTATGGGAGGCATTAATTGAGACAGGAGGGTGTCACCGCTACATATGGATCAGTAATCACTCTCTCGACGGATACGATGAGCTTTAGCTCAACAGCCGTTCCGGCTCGTTCAACAGGGCGACCAAATCCTTCATAAAATCTGCTGCCCGCTTTCCATCTACGATACGGTGGTCCCCCTGAATACTGATCATCGCGCTCGGCACGATCTGAATGCTACCCTCCTTCACCATAGGCCTCAGTTTTATCTGGCCTACGGTCATCAGGGTTGCCAGGACAATAGGCGAGAAAGCAATGTCTATACCCAACGTGCCGGTATTGGTGATGTGAAAGGTCCCAACGAGCTCACGCACGGTACGGTGACGTGCCACATAGATGCGAAGCAACAATCTTCTTAGCCAGTTAAAGGGTATCCAGCGCAAAAACCGCGAAAGGGCTTCCTGTTGCTTTCTTTCTTCCTCCCTGACCCTTGCTGCTTCCCTTCGCAACTCTTCCATGATGTGGCCAAGCGGCTTCTTATCTGCCGAGCGGATCACAACAACCGGTGCCAACCCTCCCATGCCACCTGCTACCGACACTCCAATATCCACACTCGATGGCCTCGCCAGACGATATCGGGAGATCCTATATCCAAGTTCTGGCCTTGATCTGAGCACCTCGGCACATGCCTTTATCAGTACATGGGTAAAAGTAAGACCAGGGAGGTCCTTCGTGCGGTGCCCTTCTATAAATGCAAGAGGACGGCTCACATCTACCTCGAAAATACAGGCGCCTGCTTCACCCCGCATGTGGAGAAAAAAGTCGCTTATGCCTTTTTCAGCAGGAGTAAGGGGTGTGAGCGTCTCCCCTGGATCCTCGTAAAACATTACCTGTAGGACCTCCTCTATCTGCGCCGTTATCGTTCGCTTCCAGACTGTCCCCTTCTGCACCTATGGCGCTGGCAGCCTGGACATCATACCATGTACACTTTCTACAATAGAATGGGCACACCATAAAATCAAACACTCCGGGGACACCACATGCATACCTGCTATGATATGGGCTACCGCCTTCTGACTGCGTATGCCATACTCTTGTTCGGAGACGTGCGATAAGGAGAGGTCGGTCCCATGAAACTCTACATCGGCACAAGCGGTTTTTCTTATGCCCATTGGAAGGGCATCTTCTACCCTTCAGAGCTTTCGCCGCGTGCGTGGCTTGAGTTTTATGCCTCTCAATTCAACACCGTGGAGATCAACAGTACCTTCTATCACCTCCCACGTCCCTCAGTGCTCACTGCATGGTACCACCGGACACCAGCTGAATTCACGTTTGTCCTGAAAGGAAGTAGGGTGGTCACTCACCGGCAAAGGCTCAAGGATTGTCGAACCTCAGTGGAACGCTTTTACGAACGAGCCCTTCTGCTAAGAGAAAAACTAGGTGCTGTGCTATGGCAACTACCACCCGGCCTTGCCTGCAATTGTTCGCTCCTGGAGGAATTTCTCAGCACACTCCCTACTGGGCCATTGGCAGTCCTTGAATTCAGGCATCAGTCCTGGTACAGGGACGACGTATACACAGTACTGCGTACCTACCACAGTGTCCTCTGCATCCACGACATTGCACACGGACAATCTCCCGACGTAGTGATCTCGCCTACCGTGTACCTGCGGTTCCATGGAACCTCTGGGAGGTACCGAGGTGGCTATTCCCATGGACAACTCAGCGAGAGAACCGATTGGATTCTTGGCTCTGGAGTCACTACTGTGTATGCGTTTTTCAACAATGATATTGAGGGACACGCAGTCAGGGATGCCGTTGCACTGCGGAATCTTCTCCAGGCGCGGCTTAGCCGTGCTGATTGAAATAAGGAATCATATGCTCATTGTAGATAGCCCATCGGCCAGTACCAATCTCGCAGGCCACGATATAGTAGCGCATAGGCTTGCCCTCATATGCCGAGGACGAAGGTGGCCTCATGCTGTCAGTCATAAACAGTGGAATCCCTTCGTACGTATCCTTGAGAAAAAGGTGTGAGTGGCCGAAGAAGATTGCCTTGATCTGGTCCCGGTGGCTTTTCACTATCTCATACACGGGGTCGGTGTAGTCTCTGTAGAGGCTCCACTGATACTTTGAAAAATGACCATCAGCCCTGGGAATCTCAAAGGGGATCAAACTTGAAATCCCGGCATGCGTTGTAGCATCGGTAGCGAGTGGATGATGAAGGAACATGAATGCCGGTTTGCGATCGGAAAGCTCATTGCGAAGCCAGGCTGCCTGTTCTGGTCCTAGCGTCCCGACTGCATTGGGACCCCAGGGGACAGATGGATCTTGCTGCATCGAGTTGAGGCAATAAAACTTGATCCCATGGTGTTCAAAGACATAGTAGGGTGCTGGAACGATCCCTCGCTCAACAAATAGATCCTCACGGATCTTCGTATGTTTCGTCGGAATGGGTAACAGGCCTGCACTGTAGTAGTCGTGATTGCCGAGCACACAATATAACGGCATGTTGAGGAGTGACGTCAGACGGATGAACTCGTCCAGTGCAGTATCATGGTGGGTCCTGTAGTACTCGGGATCATCAGAAGGAAGACGCTCCACCAGATCGCCCGTGCATACCACAAAATCAATAGATGGCGTATGCTGATTCACTACCTCGGCGGTGTAGAGGAAGACCTCATTCTGGGGTTCATCGGCTTTGGTCGCGATGTGCGTATCTGATATGACAGCAAAGAAAAACTGCGACGTAGTATCAGGCTGAGTACGTGCGAGGTGATCTCCGCTGCTACATGCAAGGATGGCCAACCCCACCAGCAAAAGGGTTGGCATCATACCCGCAGTAATAGAGGCATGACGCTTTAGCTCGCTTGACGTTGCAACGATCGATGACCCATCGGTTCTCGGAAACAGTCTCACTATCGTCATCAATAGGACAAAGCCCTCGGTTGTGTCAGATGCCGAGCAAGGCATTCTGAATCTTCAAGGTAAATGCGGCAAGGGCCTCTCGAGCTTCTTCGGGTATGTAGTCATAGTGGACAGCGATGTAGTGGGTCGGACCACGTATCTGTCGATCATCGTCGCTCGGGCCGATGTCATCACGCTCAAGCGGCTCAATCCTCACTACGTGGCCAGTGACACGCCATTCGAGAGGAGAGGAACCCACACGCAACCTCATAAGAAGCACATCGCCGACCTCACAGTGAAGCGTATCTTCGAACTTCAATCCTGAACCGCTAAAATTCATGAATGGATCCGGTTCCCACCACTCACCCTCATTTGATACTGTGTCGTCGCCTCGGATCCAGGCATCGATACGAGAGGCATCATGGTCTGCCTTTACTACCCGGTATCGTACATGAACCCCACCGCATACCCGGGGAAAAGATCGTTTGTCAGGTTCAACTATACGCTCGATATCTGCGACCAGACGGGAACCTTCGACTGCTGTAATCACACCCTTTAGACGGAAAGGAGGATCTTTGCCACCATCCACAATGACGCGCATGCCTTTCTCAAATGCAGTTTCACGTCGGTCGAGCCGTATCTCGCACTGGTCCTTGTCCCGGCACGTCATCCTTCCCTTTCGTATAAGAGGGCTGGAAGCGGAAAAACACAGTACCTGAACTGGTACGTTAATCAAACCGGCAGGCAGACGATTCATGGCGTTTCTCCTACCTGCTGCGAGAGTGCTGATTTCTCATCAAACCCTCTCAACGAGCCTAAACGCATACCTGTAATGCCGACTGCACCACTTCCACACGGTCACTATACTCAATTGTTCACGCTAAGTCGAGCATAGTGACACTGTACAAAAAGCACAACCCACCGTCGTGGATTTCGTGTCCGTCACGAGCTTGACAGAACCAAACGTGTTCGTATTCGAAGTGCGATTACAGGTCTATTCTTTTTTCACTACGTCGTGCTTCTCTCCAACGATCCGACACCCCCTTCTTGCCTGGTTCCTTCGCAGAGGGTGCCCCCGAGCGACAGCCCCACATACCATTTGTGTAGCGCATAATCGATCATGTAGTATACCTCAGAAGAATGCCACGTGTGTCAACCTTGTTTTTTCTCAACCCCAAAGCCTTCTCTTCGATGCCCATGGTCCAACCCAAAAGTTGCGTATATAGAATAGAAGGAAGCATGGGTGTGCCATCACCCTGTGCCTGCCGCCAGAGGCCCTCCTGGACAGCATCAAACTGGATCTGGCAGTACGTGCAGGCTGTACACATACAATCAGCACCTGCCCGTCTCGCATCAGACAGTTTTGTTTCCATGATTGCCTGAGAAAGGCTATTGTTTTTCTCCCACAGCGGGTGACCACAGCATTCAAGCCTCTTGGACCACTCTACTGGTGTTGCACCTGTTACAGCGACAAGCTCCTCAAACAGCGTGGGCGCTAGGGGATTATCGAATCTCGCCACATTGCCGGGTCGCAATGCATGACATCCATAATGGAGCGCGATCCTAAGCCCTTCGCAAGGCCGCGTAACATATGTTCGTAATCTCTCCACTCCGATCTCTTTTGCAAACACCTGGAGTACATGAACGATTTCCACTGTCCCCTGCCACTCAAGACCCTCGCGACGCAAGACCCCATTGATCGCTCGCCGTACCCCATCGTCGCACCTTAACCAGTGATCTGCATGCGTAAGGGTACCGAAACAACACTTGCAGGGCGTAAGTATGTCTGCACCCAATTTCTCTGCCTTTGCGATATTTCGTGCTGCAGAAAGGATAAATGCCTCGAAGCTTATCGTTCGTATCGGATACCCACAGCAATTGAACTCCACATCCATGACTGGCACGTCGAGGGCCTTGAGTACCCTTCTACATGATGTCCCGTACTGGTCGAGAAAATAGGGAATCTTACAGCCCGGGAAAAATGCATATCGCCTCATTGAAGGCTATTCCTCATCCAGCTCGTGTTCACTACGACGTGTATTGACCTTCCTGCCTTGTTCCATCTGGTGCTGATAAGGGCTCAATGTATGATAAGCAATGTTTTTCAACTCGTAAAATACATCCCCCACGCGGATACCTTCAGGACAGTGCTCCTGGCACAAGTAGCACGTCACGCAGTCCCACACCATCCGCGAACCCAGGGCGAGGTGTCGCAGACCTAGTCGCAACAGATTCATAACCTGCTGTGGGGTGAGCCCCGGGTCCTCTCCCGACTCGTTGAAATGAGCAACCACAGGGCATACGTTGGTGCAGGTTTGACACTGGATACATGCTGAGAACGATTCATTCTTATCCGAAAGAAGCGGGTAGGTATCAACAGGTAACACCACCGAAGGAGGAACAATCCTTTCAGCCCTGCTCACTGCTGCCCACTGGGCCACACTTGCCCTCCTTATCCACACATGAGGGCCGACATATCCTTTTTGGGCAAACTCCTCTCTCGTGCTCACCCACAGGTCGTGGAGATCGATGCCAACAGGGCACACCTTCGTACAACGATAGCAATCCGTACAGGCGAGATTGCCTTCTGAAATTGAGTGTAGCGTCTCTACGTCGACAATTCTACCTGAGGCGACATTTCTCATCGATATAAGTTTTTCGGATGGCAGTATGTTTCTATTGCGAGTTACAGAAAAGACAGGTGCCACTGAGCAGTGCGCACTGCACACCCCGCAGTGCGTACACGCATACAAAGAACCTGCCCGCTTCGTCACTCGAAGCGCCGGTTCAAGAGAAGATCGGGTTACCAGCACACGACCAAAAAGACTTAGAGGACTGGTAAAAAGATGGATCATCTTGCCAAAGGGAAGGTACGCAAGACCTATAAAGCACGACAGAAAATGGACATACCATAACCATTTCTCAGCATGATGTCTGGTCAACACCGTGGCAACTGGCCGTATGATCATCGAGAGGGCGTAAGAACCAAATGCAGCATGAGGCCGAGAATGGCATGATGCGCAGTAATCATTGTGCAATGTACGGCCTCGTTCGAGTACGTCAGGTGCTCTCGACCTTCCCAGATCGGGAAAAACCACACCGAACTCTTGAGCCCAGTAGGTTTGCAGCTGCAGGATCTCTTCAGGTTCTGAAATGGTTGAATATTCCTCTACCATTCTGTCGAATGCCGCAGAAGAGACGATTTTTGTTGCCTCGAGGGCAAACCCTGAAAGCACAATAGCGCCCAGGATAATAATGGCGTATCTGTCAGAGGCGTTGGTAAAGAGGTGCTGATTTGCTGACCTCGCCCTGCGCACACAGGCGATGACGAGACCCAAGACAACCATGGATCCGAAGAGATTTCTAAGAAAAAGAAAGGGGTTCACAGTAGACGCATAATTACTGAACAGAGAGGACGTGATGTATCTGTCCAGTGCATGCATGAAGAGCAATCCAAGGAACCCCCAGAAAAGGGCCATGTGCATACACCATCGCAGCACGTGTGTCTTGAGGATGCTCCACTGAAAGAGAATCTCTACAACAAACGTCCAGGCCAAAGCGACAATTCTCCGACTGCACAGGGTGTGTTGCCATGCGTTCAGATAAGCAGTGATTCTCTCTCTAGTGGAAAGGCCCTTTGCTTCTGGACCGACAGGCATTCTAAACCAGCGCCAAACGGCAAACAGAGTGCCAAGCATGCATAGTGCCATTGCAACATAGAACGCAATGGTGAATATCACAGGACAGTCTCCTCTAGCCGCGGAGCGTACAAAATGCCTTTACCGCTGCATACGCCGAGGCAATGGCAACTCCTGAGCCACATTTCATCCGCATCCAGTCCTGGTGCGCCAAAATGGACCCCACAGCAAACAGCAATGGGAATACAGGACGACGAGAAGCATCAACCGGCCTGAACACCTCGTCTACCTCAAGACCTGCTTGATTGATTTCGTGGCCCCGAGGATCCAGCGGATCTCTCCAGTGCCAGTAGCTTCTGTGAGAAGGCTGCCACACAGGCAGGTCGAAAATGGCCTCCCGTATACACGACCGGTCTGCGTAAAGCCCCCTACCGAAAAATCTACCCGTAGCGAGGATTACACCTTGGGCTGTGATGGTCCTTGTTCGGCTTCCATCATTTCCCAGGTGCAGGACAAACCGGCCATGTGATGCTGACTCAACGTGAATGACCCTTGACTGGTAAAACGTCTTGATGCCCTTTTTTGCCAGGTGCTGCTCGAATGCCTCCTTGAGCCTAAAACCAGGTACCGACGCAGGAAGTGTCGGAATCTCGAAGACCTCGGTTCCGATGAGTTCCTGTAACGAAGCCACCACATGAGGACTACGGTGTATGCCGAGTACTGCAGGAACCCCTACCACCTCACCCTGGCGAACGAGGGGTCTGATTCGTTCTGCCAGTGCCTCAAGGGTCTCGGGCCTTTCAAGGTTCAGGGCCATGTGTCGAGAGAATATCCTAGCCATATGATCGGTTCCGGGGAAACGTATTCGCTCAGCTCGGACCACGGGCCACCTGTGCTTCAAGGTACCTGCACACAGGGAGGCGTTAAATTCCTTGAATCCATGAAAATCAACGATAAGACAGGGCCTCTGCTTATTCAGCGAGGGGACTGCATTCCACATCGTGTTTGGAACCCGGTAGGTCTGCTTCGTGGTACCAACGGGGGTGAGCAGTTCGATGTTTTCTTCATTGATGCTCACGTATGGGATACCTGCAGATGTCATGAAAGCAAGGTATTCGTCCAGCGACGTACGGATATCAGGTAAAGGTATCTTGACGTACGGATGAGATGAAAACGTATCCCTGAGATGTTCAATGGCTTTCCATGGGTCAGACCACATCCTTCGCTCCTCAACAGGATAGACAGCACACAGGTCCACGTATCCACTCGCAAACAGTATGCCCCCCGTACCTCCAACCTGGGCCACGCAGAGCCCTCTGTTAGAGGCAAAAAGCGATGCAGCCATACCTGCTACGCCTGCACCGATTACTGCGAGCTCACACTCGTAATGATCACGTGGCTGCATTAGTGTGCCGTCTATATCTCATCCGGAACGGCTAAAGAGTTCCTGGCAACACAATCCACAATGCAATGCCTCTTGGAGTTCTGCCTGGATGAGCTGTGTCCCCCAAAGTATGGCGTGCTGTCCTCGCCATCGTTCTCGAAGAAACTCTCCTATACTGCTTATCCCCTCAGTCCCTTGCAGGACCCCTCGATCATATAAATGACCAGCGATCTTCATGCTGCAGAAGGTCCCCTGACAAGGTCCCTTCCCTATTCTGCTTCGCAATCCTATGGAGACGAGGTCTGGTCTATCACCTCGTTTCAGGAGGGCAGACACCACTGTATCCACTGCACCCTCTGGAACCATCTCGCATTCACAAAGAAGGACATCGCCAGGGGTATGTTTCTCTATCCACTCTTGTGGTCCTCTTCCTGTTTCAGTCCATCTGCACTCTGCCGAAGAGGGGAGTGGCTGTGTCCTTGTCAGACAAGGGGCAGTAACGCCTAACCTCCGGCATACGAGGTCAGCTGCCTTTTCAGCCATCAGGCGATACGTAGTGAATTTGCCGCCGGTAATGGTAGCAAAATTCTCAATGCCGTCCCTTTCGTGGTCAATCAATGCAAAACCGCGGCTCAGCGAACGGGCATCTCCATCGCTCTGAGAGCCCAGGAGCGGTCGTACCCCTGCATATGCGCGAACGTATCGAGCTGTGGCAAGCCCTGGCACCATCGCAGACTCTTCATTGATGATCAGATCGACTTCTTCGACCGTAGGATAGACATCATGCAAGGAATCGATTTTGACCGAAGTGGTGCCGAGCAAGGAAACCGTACCTCCAGGAACAAGGATATCGGCGTTCGATGGCGGTCTGAGTCTGTTGATGACATGTCTGGTCATACGGCTCAGGGTCACAACTAACGTGCCTTTGGCGTAGACCATATCAATCTTCACACCTGCGAGGGCCGCAACTTCCGCAGCCCACGCACCAGCTGCATTGACCACCTGAAGTGCTCGAATATGGCGTTCCTCTCCGGTCCTTGTATCCTGTGTCCTGACTGAAACGATCCGATTGTGGTCAACAGTAAAACCAACTACGTTGGTGTTTCTGAGGAGCGTCGCACCCAACTCCTGTGCCTGCCATACGTTTTCAAGAGCAAGTTTGAATGGGTCTATCGTAGCGTCCTCAACCTTGTAAGCTGCTATGAGCGTCTTCGAAAGGGCAGGCTCGAGCTCGAGTGCCTCTTTTACATCTACTTCAGTAACCGGAATACCACACCTGCTGCACATGAGGGGAAAGTCTGCAACATATCGCTCGTCGTCACCCTCAACAGCCACAAACAGGCCTCCTGTGGCCTCGATACAGTGGGCCCCTACCGTTCTTAAAATGGTACCTTCTTCCCAACACTCCCTGGCAGCTAAGGGGTCATTGGCTACGTATCGGGCACCACTATGGAGGAGCCCGTGGTTAGCCCCAGAAGCACCTGCATTGATGTCAGCCCTTTCTACGACAATAGAGGAAACCCCTCGCAAGGCAAGATCCCGAGCAAGGCCAGTGCCTGTAATTCCACCCCCAATGATGAGCACCTGAGTCTCCATTTGTTCTATATCCTTACCGACATCAAGATTGGTGCCGCTCAGTTAGATTACTGCACATCTTACACATCTTGCGGTCACACCCGATTATTTCAGTTTATCATGTATGGAATAGGTTGTCTTTAAACGTCTCATGCTGCTCACACCTGTTCATTGCACAGCCCTGGCTCAGCTTCGGCGTAGTGACAAACAATTGTCGGAATGCCTAGCGTGGTCCTGCGGTCTCATCTCATCAGGAGGTTTCACCCGAGCGACCTAGCGCAATACTGATTGAACCACCAACAACGAGAAATGCGCCGAGCGTCGAGGTAGCTGTCAATGTCTCTGAACTAATAAGCGATGGCCATAGTATCGAACTCAATCGTTCCACCAAAAGGGTGATGATAGGGGTGAGGGCTGCAACTGCAGTAACCCGTGAGGCCTCCCAATGAACCAACGCTTCTGAAAAACAGCCATACGCGATAAGGGTATTTAGGCCACAAAACAGAAGCAGCAAGATATCGGTCATAGTACCTTTAAGAAGCGCCGAAGGGTCAACCGTAGGCAGAAAGAGACACGAGCTTGCTGCATATACAACAAGAAGAATCGATGACGATGAAAACACATTGAGCAGTTGCTTCTGACTCAGGGCATAGACAGCCCACGTGAGCGCCGCAAGGACAATACACACTATGCCGACCGCATACTCTCCCCATGGAAGGAAGACCCCTGGCAACCTCTGATGAAAAAACAGTACCATGCCTATGCCAACAGAAAAGAAACCGCACCACTGCACTGCGCTGAAGCGTTCCTTAAAAAAATAAAGCGCCCCCAACGTAGCCAGAATTGGTGCAAGCTGAATAAGCACCTGTGCAGTAGTGGCGGAAAGGTGGGCAAGCCCGAGTATGAAACATATGTAGTTTCCGGCAAGACCTGCTACAACAAGGAAGAGTAACACATACGTCGCTTTGCTGTGGGACGCTAGCCGTGGCAGCCTTCCAGACACTGCAAGGTAGCAGCCGAGCACAAGTGCAGAAAAGGTCAGCCGAGCCCACGTAATGGAAAATGGGTCTATATGCTCAAGTAAGGCCTTGAGGGCAATAGGGAGTATCCCCCACATGAGTGTGGAAATGAGCGACAGGCAAAACCCGAGTTGCCAGCGGCCTGAAGGTGTATGAAGTTCCATGAGGGCCTTTGTCGTGGCTCAATATACTACCTGATCCATAAGCGACGATACAAAGGAAAAATCCTATGTCATCGTGCACCGTGGTGCAACAGATCCAGATTGAAGCAGCGGATGAGGGCAGCTGATGGCCATTGGTTTCCTTTGTGTGAGTGCGGCGGCTCACGTTACTCGGTAAGGACTCGGACAAAGGCGGCATATGTTGGCAGAGCAGGTCTCCCCTGAGCGAAAGGTTTTTACCAATTAGTGTAAAATATTGCCGTAGAGAAGCTAGAAAAACGGATATTATGGACAATGTTACCTTTTACATGCGTCACATCCTAAGCCCGGTCATCTCCTTGAGAATGTTCGTGTTCCATGGGAGTCGCTGTTCTGAACTTCCTATCGGATAGGTCCTAAGCGATCTTGGCACATAAATTGCTCTTTCAGCGATGTTGTTTTTTAGAAGTAAAAAAAGCTTGCATTTCTGAAAAGCTGCTATATGATGAATGTGGATAGACATGTAGTGATGCAATGAGGAATTGCAGAAAGGAGGGTGGTAGGCAATGAAGATAAGAAGAGTCACAACAGCAGTCTTCTTGGTGCTGGTACTGGCCGCGAGTCCCCTCGTAGGCAAGAGCCAGGCGGGTTTGAACCGACTCGGCCCATCGGATCTCGACGTTTCAGGGCTTCAGGGCTCGATCAACTGGTTACTCATGAACACCATGCACGGCATCATCCCCATTTCCAACATCAATCCTATCTGCCTCGACTTGGCAGATCTTTTGGGGCTCGGCTGGATATGCAGCAGCTTTTCGCTCTGCGTAGGTATAGCAGATGGTGAGATTCACCTTCCACCCAATCAGACCTTCATGGTGTTTTGGGAAGATCTAGGGGGTGGCGATTGGGTGATAAACTTTATGATCAAGACCAACCGTGCCAATCTGAACACAGTGAGCTCGCTCGACATCAACTGCTTGCTCGGACTTATCGATATCGATGTACCGCTTACCTCAGGGGACTTTAGCTCTGGCCCCAATAAGCTTTCGGTCCGCGCACGGGCCTTTAGAAACACAGCTGACAATAAGATCTATCTTTACTGGGCAAGCAGCGACGCCTATTTCCTCAACGTCCAGATATCGGCCGGCATACTGCCCCCTGAGTGGGAAGATTGGTTACTAGGATGGCTGAGCCCTGGCATTGCATCGGTCATGAGCATGCTCTTTAATTCGTTTGTCCTGCAAGACCATGGGCCACTTTTCAATCTTTATGATAGCGCTATACGCAACTATCAGCCTCCTCCACAGTGCGCCGTCATTCCTGGTGACAGCGTAGGCAGCCACATGGCAGGACTCCTCCTCTACCTTGTGCCAGTGGCCTACCTGGTTGGAATGAAGAAGAGGTATCGTGGTAGGTAGGAGAAATTTTGCTATCCTCACCAAATCTGGTGCTAGACACAAGGTCGGGCCGCAAAAGCCTGACCTTGTTTTTTTTGCTTAGCAGTACAAGCAACGCTTTTTTTGGTCTCTGCACCTCTACTCGATAAGTTCAGAACTCTTCAATGCTACTCTTTTGCAAGGTGGGTCGACAGAAGAATGACCCCCGACAACAAAAGGAGCATACCGCCTATCTGTATCACGTTAATACTCTCATAGTAGGCTGCAATACCGCCTACGATCGGTACAGCAATATAGAAAGATTGGTAACAGGGCACAACAGTGACTGCCTTTGACTTCTTGAGCGCATACTGAGTAACCACAAAGTCAGCGATACCGGTAAGGGCGAAAAGATAAAAAAACGGATTTCTCACCACTGCAGGGATATCTCCGAAGATATTCTCGCAGTTGCACCGGATCATCGCGGCCTTCTGGAAGAACACCGAAAGCCCTCCGCAAAAACCAGAGATACTTCCGAACACGACACCAAAGAATCGATCCATATGCCGTACAGCGTATG
>FWPV01002582.1_pt1 | contig 43950 bp, 37 predicted proteins | sample 2228371 | NCBI WGS metagenome assembly FWPV01 (sample SAMEA103939776, study PRJEB20133) | metagenome
GGGGCATAGGCCGGCCTGGTGACTACAACTCCAGATTGTTGTTTTTGCTCGATGGCATCCGGTTAAACGACAATATTTACGATGCCGGTATTATCGGCAGCGATTTTTTTATCGACACCCAGCTAATTGAACGGGTGGAGTATAGCCCGGGCAGTGGGTCGGCTTTATATGGCAATAATGCGTTTTTGGGAGTGGTGAATATCATCACCAAAAGAGGCAACCAGTTGCAGGGCGCACAACTGGCGCTTGCCGGCGACAACCAGCACCACAATACTTTGTCATTATCTTATGGGCTGCGGCACGACAGCGGCCACGAAGGCTGGCTGGCGCTCAGTAAAGGCGACAGACGCCATATTGATTTTCCGGACAAGCAGGCTACACCGCTGCTCTGGCAGCAAAAAAACAATAATCTTGATCACACAGACAAAATTTCCGGCAGTTATCGCTATCGGCGTTTGCATCTGATGCTGGGCGCCATTGACAGAGTGCGCGAAGAGCCCGTGTCACTGCAATCCCCTACTGCTGTGACCGGCATCACACGTGACGAAAACCGTAATTATTTTATTGCGCTGCAGCATGGACTCAGCCTGACAGATGAGCTGGAGCTGTACAGCCATTTGTCGACCAACAGCGCTTATTACCGTGCGCTGACACCTTTTTTATCCGGGCCGGCAACACAGAATAACTACGATTTTGCCGTGCGTGGCAAATGGACCAACCTGGATTTACGTTTTAGTTACCAGCCCAGTGCCCAAAGCCATTTGCTGCTGGGCGTTGATGCGCAAAAAGACCATCACCAGAGTTATCGCCTGAGTATTGATGGCGTGCTGCCGCTGCTTGACGCTAATAGCAGTAACAACAGAGCTGGTTTGTATCTGCAACACGACTGGCAGCTGCTGAGCGAGCATCGGCTGATCACTGGTTTTCGGTATGACTACACAGTGCAGAATGTGCGGGAGCTGAGCCCGAAAGTAGGTTGGGTCTGGCAAAGTTCGGCTGAGCAAAGCCTGAAATTAAGTTACGGCACGGCGTTTCGGGCGCCCAATGAATACGAGCAGGAAACCAATAAGTTTTTTCAGGCCGGCATGCCGGTATCAGAGCTTATCCGCACGCTGGAGGCAAGCTGGCAGCGCCAGTTTGCATCGGGCTGGGCTTTGTCTGCCACGCTTTATCATTCCAGTGTTGAAAATATGATCACCAGCAGTGTTGGTCAGACCGCTGTGCTGCAGTTTTATAACGACCGCGAGGTAAAAGCTAGTGGGGTTGAAAGTACGGCGACCAAACGCTGGCCACAGGGGGCGCAGCTGCAGCTTTCGGCCAGCGTGCAGCGGGCCCGTTACGATTTTAACAGCGCGGATCTAACCAATGCGCCAGAGCGGTTATTTAAAGCGCACTTCAGCCAGCCACTCTGGACTGAAGCGCTTGAACTGAACTGGCGGCTTTTTGCGGCTTCACCCAGGCAAAGTGTGCGGGGTGAACTGGCAGGTTTTGCCAGGCACGACCTGATGTTGTCCTGGCAAGGCAACAAAGACTTGTCGGTGATCTTTGGTGTCAAGAACCTGTTTGACCGTCAATATCTAGATGTGCCGCTGGCAAGCGGTGTGCTGTTAGGTCAACCCGGCCGTAGTGTTGAGCTGGCATTACGCTGGAACTTTTTCCAATGAAAGCGCAGCAGCTGGTGCTCTTTGGTGCCTGCCTTGGCGCTTTAATGCCACAAAGTGCATGCAGCGCTGAAGCTGAACTTAAAGCGGCCTTGTTATACCGTTTTGTGCAGTTTAGCCAGTGGTCGCAGCAGGCTCCTCCGGTGCAGCTGTATTGTGTGGCAGGGGATAAAGCAGTGGCCAGTGCATTACAGGCCTTGCTCAAACAAAGCAACGACAGTAGCAAGTTATTATCCTCGGTGAAAGACAGCAGCGCCTGCTCTGTGCTTTATATGAGCGACAGCCTGGCTAAACAGCCGAAGTGGCATGCACTGTTACGGCAAAAGGGTCTGTTAACAGTGGTTGAAGGTGCTGAACTGTTCCGCAAAGGTGCCCATTTTGGCCTGATAGCCGAGCCCAACCGCATTTCATTCCGGGTCAACCTGACCCTGGCCCGCGAGCAGGGCTTTCACCTAAGCGCTCAGATGTTAAAGCTGGCAAAAGAAATTCATTAACCAAATGACCGTTATTGCGCCAGCAGTCCGTATCTGCCAATCTTGCAACCCCGGCATGTTTTGAACTGCCACAACGCATAACCCTGCCCGGGTGTGTATAAAGTAAGGAGTGATTTGCCGTTTTAAGGGAATTAGTCGCTCAGGCTGCTACAAAAATCCATCATTCACTGCACAGGGAATTTGTTATCTCAGGCATGGCCGGAGTCATTTATGCTTTGGCTGTGATGACAAAGCGAATCCCGATTAAGTGAGCCGGCTGTCAGGTGCTTCTTGGGATACAAATATCAAGCATCAGTAAACAACAATAAAAATCTTTGTGTTAACCCGACACTATTGCTCATTGCGCTGACGAAGGACTTGTAACTGATGCCAGACAACCACGAGATGCCACAAAGCTTTACCCATGGTCTTAGCACTGCAACGGCCAGTCGTCGTTTACGCCTGGAAGGGCCAAATGAGCTGCCTCAGGCCGGCAAGCGCCCGCTGTTTCATATTGTGCTTGAGGTATTGCGTGAACCGATGTTTTTACTGTTGTTGGTCGGTGGGCTTGTTTATCTGTTGCTGGGCGATCTGACCGAAGCGCTGATTTTGCTGATTTTTGCCAGTGTCTCAGTTGTGATTACAGTGCTACAGGAAAGCCGATCCGAGCGTGTGTTGGAGGCATTACGCGATTTATCTTCACCCCGGGCGCTGGTGATCCGCGATGGTGTGCGGCAGCGGATTGCCGGGCGCGAGGTGGTGCGTGAGGATATGCTGGTGCTGGAAGAAGGCGATCGGATTGCCGCGGATGCGATTGTAATTCAGTCCACGGACCTGCAAGTGGACGAATCCTTGCTAACCGGAGAGTCGGTGCCGGTCGGGAAAGTGGTTGCCACTTTTGAAGATACAGGCACAACAACAGCGCATAACCCCGGCGGCGAAGGCCAGCCCTATGTCTATTCCGGCTCACTTGTGGTGCGCGGTAGCGCGCTGGCCCGGGTGCTGGCCACAGGCGCCCGCACTGAAATCGGCAAGATAGGCCAATCGCTGTCGGCATTGGACGTGCAGGCGCCCCGTCTGCGTAGCGAAATCAGCCGGATCGTGCTTTGGTTTGGTGGGGCTGGTGCTTTGGCGGCAGCGCTGGTGGTGCTGCTGTACGGCCTGATCCGCGGTGAGTGGCTCGAAGCTGTGCTGGCCGGCATTGCTATTGGTATGTCGTTACTGCCGGAAGAATTCCCTGTGGTGTTGGCGGTATTTATGGCAATGGGTGCCTGGCGTATTGGCAAAGCCGGAGTGTTGACACGTCGCGCCGCTGCAATTGAAACCCTGGGATCAGCCACTGTCCTTTGTACGGACAAAACCGGCACACTGACACAAAACCGTATGGCACTGGCGCAACTCTGGTTGCCGTCGGGTGAAAGCCTGACACTGGAGCCGTCAACTGTTGTACCTCTGCATTATCAGGCTCTGATTAAAACTGCGACGTTGGCAAGCGCTGTGCATCCGTCCGATCCGATGGAGCTGGCACTGCACAAGACCCACGCAACTTTTTCCGGGTCGAGCGCCTTGGATGAACTGGCTGATAGGCGCAATACGAAGCCTGTTTACACTTATGGACTGAGGCCAGAGCTCGCTGCTATGTCCAATATCTGGCAGGAAGGCGGGCAGTTGAATATCTGCGCCAAGGGCGCGCCGGAAGCAATTACCCGTTTGTGCAGCTTGTCCGGCGATGCCGCGCAAAAGGTTCTGCACGCTGTTGAGCAGATGGCAAGCCAGGGCGTCAGGGTGCTGGCGGTCGCAACAGCAACAGCTGTGGATCAGCAATGGGCAGAGTCGCAACTGGATTATCACTACAGCCTGTCGGGGCTGGTTGGCTTTGCTGATCCGATCCGCGAGAGTGTGCCGGCGGCCATTGCTGAATGCCAGCGCGCCGGGATCCGGGTGGTGATGATTACCGGTGACTATGCCGCTACTGCGCAATCCATTGCTTCACAAGCAGGGATCGAACAAGGTCGGGTACTTAGCGGAGATGAGTTGGACGCGCTTGATGAGCGTCAACTGGCAGCGTTGTTAAAAACGGTCACAGTATTTGCACGTATTATGCCACAGCAAAAATTGCGCATAGTGCAGGCATTTAAAGCCAGTGGTGAGGTGGTTGCAATGACAGGTGATGGGGTTAACGATGCGCCATCACTGAAAGCAGCACATATCGGCGTTGCCATGGGCGGCCGGGGTACCGATGTGGCGCGTGAGGCCTCAGCTTTGGTGCTGCTCAACGATGACTTTTCTGCCATTGTGCAGTCGGCCCGGCTAGGACGGCGGATTTACGACAATATCCGCAAGGCCATGGCTTTTATCCTCGCAGTGCATGTGCCTATTGCCGGCTTAGCGCTGTTGCCATTATTTTTTGGTTTGCCCATGTTGCTGGGGCCTATTCATATCGCTTTGCTGGAAATGGTTATAGATCCGGTTTGTGCGCTGGTATTTGAAGCCGAACGTCCGGAGGATGATGTGATGGACCGTCCGCCGCGCGATCCGGCTGAATCGATGTTTTCTCCGGCCATGCTGGTCTGGAGTCTGCTGCAGGGCACTATTGCTTTTGCCATGCTGGCGGCAGTTTTTCTGCTCAAAAACGCAGCGGGTGCAGCTGAGCATGAAGTGCGGGCGCTGGTGTTCTTTGGTTTGATTGCTCAGCTTATCGCGCTGATTTTGGTCAACCGCTCTTTTCAGGCCTCACTGCGCGATGCTTTTTTGCGCAAAAACAAAGCGCTACGCTATGTGCTTGTGGCGGTCGGCAGTGTCACGGCCCTGGTGCTGATATTGCCTCAGGCGCAACAGCTTTTGATGTTCAGCACTATGGGCTTAAGCGGCATGCTGCTGGCGCTGAGTTTAGGCGTTGGCCTTCTTTTTATTCTTGAGAGTTGTAAGTATTTCATGAAGCCTATGCAGCTTCGCAAGCCAAAACACTGAGATCGCGGTCTGTAAATAATTCAACGCGCGCCACTTATTTACCTGAAACAGTCCTTTTCCGCGGACGCCACTGCAAAGATTGTGTGTTCAATACTGAAGATAGAAGGTCATTGATGGTGCCCATGCCGGACACAACTCTGTTTACAGTGAAACGGACAATACCAACAGCTTGATGGGGTCGATGAAACGCCGGTACTGAGCATCTGCAATATTAACAGCGCTCAGGTGCCGCGACTTTGTGCTCAGATATAAATTTCCGTATTAAAACGCGTCTGACAAGACAGCTGTTCCGCCGTAAAGTCTGTCACCGACTTTTAGAGTTATTTGCGACCAAACACAATTCAGTTCGTTTTGCGTCGTAAGTTAAATTTCGAACGGTAACTGTTTGAAAATAAAAATATTGGTTTGGAATAAATGAAGGGGAGAGAAATATTGGTGCGTCCTAGTGGACTCGAACCACCGACCCCCACCATGTCAAGGTGCGGCGTGCATTGGATAATGCCAGTTCATGCCAGCATTATATCAAATTTAAACAAAGAAAATCAGAAACCTGCAGAGATTGTGTTCGAGAGCCAGTCGCTAGGGACTAGCGTTCAAAACGGCTTTTGCCAGCGTTGAAGCAGGTTTTTGGGCACCAGAGGGCACATTCTGGTTTTGACCCCCACCGGCTTGATTTTATTGGGCTGCAAGGTTTTTTGGTTTGCTTGAGTCAATTGCGATTAAGGTATGTAAGCCTCCCTGTGTAAGGGTTTAGCATTAAAACATGTTATCGTGTTGTGAGTATTATCAGAGTGCAGTAACCTGATAAAAGTTGCGGTTGAGTGATGTTTTCCAGTGGTATAAGGCATTTTTAGCAACGTAATTAAGAATTCCTAATTATCGCTGTAAAGCACGAGTTTATTGGGTTTGGCGGGATTCAGTAGTCATCAAAGAATTATCATACCTAGTTGCAATGTCGACTATGTCAGGGTACGTGGTCAATTGTACGAGAAACGATTCATTTTGATTGAAAATAAAATTTCAAACAGCTGTTTCAAACGGCGCGGCTGGAGGCGGGGCACTAAGTTTGGCTAAAACGCGCATCTAAATGACCTTTATTTAAATCGTTCCCGATTTTGATTTTTGATTTGTCGACTGAGGAACCCGATAACCGTTTTTTATCGCAGTGAGACTTTTACTCCTGCTCGAATGACTTGCGATCCCCGCGGGGCTGTTTCGGCGTAAAGCGGCTATCAACCCGATAGGACACCTCCATATTTTCATGAACCAGCTGCTGTTCTAGCCAGAGCAGCAACTGACCAATGCATCACACCTTATCCCACTGACACGGCACGGTAATGGCAAAGGAAAATTTGTTGTAATTTAGCGTCACACATATTCAAACTTTACCTGCTTGTTTTCGAAGTCTGCCGTTTCGCCAAGTTAGTCCCAACCACCACAATACGAGTGGCAGTGAACCAGTGCCAAACAACAACCATAAGTACCAGGGACCGCCGACAGCCGCTACGTGCAGTGGGTAGATCAACTGGCTGAGCTGGCGCCCCGGAGCTGATTCGGTGGCCCGCTGCACCGACAGCACAGTGCCATCCGGCGCCAGCCGGATCACCGAGCGGCCGTTTGGATGCCACTCCTCTGGCAACTGAATGCGCATTTGCACTGCATCCGTTTCAGTTTGGCGAAAGCTTGCGATCCGAAGCCGGGCATCTGGCTCGAGCTGCCTTGCCGTCGTTAGCCACAGTGCCCAATCTGAAGCCGTTAGTGCTACGCCCGGCAATGCAGGTTCAGCGGCAACGGCTGTTTCTGGCGGATCACGCAGCAGCCAGCTAAAAAATTGCTGGGTCTGAGTGTTGTACGCCATTGCAGTGCCAGTGCTCACCACATTCAGCAGGAACGGCAGGCTCAACAGTGCGATCACATAATGCCATTGCCTGTTACGCTGCCAGGCCGGCACTGCACGGGCACCAGATGGGAGCTTTAGCATGCGCCAGTTGCGCGGCCATTGTGTTATCAAGCCGGTAAACAGCAACAGCAAGGTGCCCAGTCCAACAATACCTGGCAGCTGATGTTTCCAGGTTTTGACAAACAGATACAAATGCAGCTGATAACACCAATCCAGCAGATCACTATAAGGCGCACGGCTAAGCAGTAAACGAGGTGTTTCGACTGCGGAAACTGGCACGGACCAGTACTCCAGGGTGCCGTCCAGCCGTGACAATTCCAGCCAGGGCCGTTCTGTGTTAGGCAGCCGGACAAAAGCATATTGCCGCTGCTCAAGACTGTCCAGCGCAAGGCCCTGTAACTGAGGGTCGTCCACCAGGCTGATATTAAGCTGCGGATATAACAATTGCAGCAACGGGTTTTTAAACAGCAAAATGCTGCCGGTCAAACAGACCAGCAGCAACACTGTACCAAGCCAAAACCCGAGCAGCCGGTGCCAGAATCGGCCACGCCCCACACTGACGTACCAGGGTTTGTTACGCCTGATTATGGCCGACCATTTTTCAGCTAACTGCACCATCAAAATGTGTAGCTGACGCCGAGATTAACAGTAGCTCCTATGCCTTTTACGTTATAGCCGCTACCGTACCTGAATGATTGGGAACGCGCCGGGAAATAATCTTCATTCAGCAAGTTTTCAATACCGCCAAACAATTGCCAGTTATTGAACTGGTAGTTGGCTGACAGGTTCAGCACATCGTAACTATGAACCGGTCCCTGATCGCCCGTATAAAAACCCTGCTCATTTGCCATAAAGCGGTCACGATTAAACACATGTAACCAATACATACTGAAGCTGAGATCTGTAGTTGGCAGATAACGCACTGAGCTGGTTAATTTAGGCGCACTGATTTGCCGGGCGCCAAGGTAAATATCATTTTTAGTGTCTTTGCCTTCGGTATAGCCATAAGCTGCACTGAACTGCCAGGCATCGGACAAACGGTATTCTGCGGATGCTTCATAACCCCATATTTTTTGGGGTGCCCTTACCGGTATGTAAATACCTGTGGTTTTATCCAACTGACTACCTGTGCCGAGTTCGGACTCACTGCGATAGACAGCAATATTTAGATACAGGGCGTCCAGCTCGCTGCTAAATCCGGCCTCATAGTTTTTCACCACTGAAGCTTCACTTTGGATCAAACTGATGTCTTTAACAGTTGCAGTACGCAGCAATAAGCCCAGATCCGGCACTTCAAAACCTTCTGAGTAGCTGACAAAAGGTGAAAAGGCGTTGGACAGTCTGTAGCGGATACCGGCATTATAAGTTGTTGCGTCGTAATCTATTTCTCCACCAGAAACTGCAAATGGTTTCGAGCAGGTTTGGGCATTAGCGCACAATTTTAAGGTGGTATAGTCGGCTACTTCGACACTGACCGACTCGTTTCGGGCACCGGCTTTTAAAGTCCAGTCGTCACCCAGCTCCCATTTGCTTTGGATAAATAAAGCGTGAGAGCCCATGTCCATTTCCGGCACCCAGATACGCTGGTCCAATAGCGGTTGTGATGTCACATCCTGAAGCATATCCAGCCCATAGACAAAGGTGGCATCCAGCTGTCCCAAAGCGACACTGCTGGTGAGCACCGCTCTTAAACCGTCTTTTTCCGACAGTATTGCCGACTGACCGCCATTAAAACCTTGCTCGGGATTGGCCAATGTGGGCGACCAGAAAAATACGTTGTCGATTTTCTGCCGATACGCATCCACAACCAAAGCAGTGTGACTAAATAGTTCATTATCCTGGTATTTTGCCATCAGGTTGTAATTGCCTTCCGGCCCTTGCGGCGCTCCTGGTGCACTTTCGCCTTGCGCCAGAGGTACAGCGTAGGTTTTGCCGCCTAAATCAATATTGCCGGGCACATCACGGTAATTGGCATCCTGAGCAGAATCATAATAGTTGTAACTGAGCTGCATAGAACGGCTGTCGTCCAGACTGTAGACAAACTTCAGAAAAGCATCCCGTTGCTGACTGTCAGACAGGCCATATTGCAAGCCCAGAATGTCTCCGTCGGCGTCACGCTGCACACCATACTTCTCCTGCGATAGTTTAGTGACATAGCCCAACTTACCCTCAGTGCCATCCACCGAAACGACAGTGCGGTAACCCAGGCTATCTTTGGTCTTTACCAGACTGCTGCGCACTGACTGTGACAACATGACATTGGCCGCATTTTCGGTTGGTTTTTTGGTGATGTAGTTAATAACACCCCCGGCAGCGCCGTTGCCCCAAATTGACGTGGCACCATTGACCACTTCAATACGTTCAATACTGGCGGCATCTAAGGTACGAATGCCTAAACCACCATTTCGTAGTGGTGTGTCCTGCGGCACCCCATCAATCATCACCAACACATTACGGCCGCGTAAGGTTTGACCAAAATTACTGGTACTGCCGGTACCTGGTGCCATGCCAGGCACAGCAAGCGCCAGAAGGTTTTGCAGTTCGGAACTGACCTTAAGATTTTCCTGTAGTTGTTGCTGGTCAATCAGAGTAATGCTTGCCGGAACCTCGTCCAGACTTTCGACAATACGGCTTCCGGTGACGGTAATCCGCTCAATGCTCTTGATATCTTTGTCATCGTCAGCCTGAGCGGACGCTGGGATAAGCGCCAACAAAACTGCTAAATACATCATGTTGTAAGTGCCGGGCATTATTTACTCCAAAGGTGCAACATTAAAACCGGCGGCATTATAGTCAGTACTTCTGCAAATAACAATCGTTATCATTTGTAATTAGTGTTGCGTTTGAGGTATTTCCATCAACTTATAGGGGGTATCTGGTTAGTAAAAATGCTCAACCAAGTTGGTGTTTAACGAGCATGCATTTAAGTTTGTATACAGAATAATTCATTTATAATCAGTTGGTTAATCTGCATTGTTATATTGGGGCGAAAAGCAGGAAAGCTTTTATACTTAAGGCAATCATAACTTCAGAAGACTTGTTTTATGGTCAGGCTAACTTCTTCGCTTATGATGACCTGGTTAACGGTCATGCTATTGATAACGGCTTGTGGGCCTGTTCTGGCAGAGCCACCGCTAAAAGTACTGTTATATCAACCGGGCAATCCGCCTTATACCCTGCTCGAAGGTGACAAGCATCAAGGGCTCTTTACCGATATTTTCCATCGTATCGAGGAAATCACCAAGCTGCAGTTTGAGTTAGTCAGCCGTCCGGTGGCCAGAGGTTTAGCTGAGTTTGATGCCGGACGTATTGATATTGAGCCAGGAGTGAATCCTGATTGGCGCGCGCATATGCGTGTACCCGGGCTTTACAGTATCAGCTATGCCAAATCCACCGAAGTGGTCGTGTTTGCGCCAGGGAAAAAAAAGCCCGTGAAGGTTCCCTCAGACCTGTTTGGGGATATGGTGGGCGTTGTCAGGGGTTTTGTGTATCCCAAGTATGACGCTGCTATGAGCGCAGGCCTTATCATCCGGCTGGATAATTTATCCAGTGATTTACTGCTGGAGCAGTTGCTGGTCGGGCGGCTAAATCAGATTTTTATAGGCTACGACACCCTGTTGTATCTGCAAAAAGTCCGGCCTGAATACAAGGCGCTGGACATAGGGGATATCGTGGATGAACAAGAGGTGATGATGCGTTTGCATCCGGAGAAAACAAAGTACTTACCAATCATCAACCAGGCGCTGCAACAGATGATAAAAGATGGTGAAATCGAACAGATTTATTCAAGGTATAGGTCCATGCCTGATGCTGGTTAAATAGCCATTTCTATCAATACTGCGCCCGCAAGCCACAGCAGGAGAAGAGTGAAGCTTCCTGCTGTATTGATAGGCGACAAGATGGTCATATATGGACTAATTAATGATGTAGCAATAGGTCTGGCGTATCCGGTTTGTTGTAAATAGCATATTTATCCACCAGCATTGCGCTGGCTTCATTGAGCCCAATCACCTTATGGTCAATGTGCTGGAACTTCAGAAACGCAAAGAGCAAAGCGGCCGGATGGTGCTGAGGCTCAGTGGTTTGGATTTAGTGATGCCGGATGAACCGGGTTACGTGTCATTTAGCCAAAACGGTGGCGCACTGTCGTTCCATCTGCTCAATAAGTTATATGTGAAAACCAACTTCATTATCACTACCAACCTGAGCTTCACTGAATGGCCAAAGGTGTTAGGCGATGCAAGGATGAACACTGCACTGCTGGACCGACTCACTCATCACTGCCATATCATCGAAACCGGCAATATCTCACATTTAATTTAGATTTAATGAGTGGAGCTGTTGGTAGCTTTACATTACTGAAAAATATGGACAAGAGGCATATAAAGAAGCCTCAAAACAAATAACTAAGGCTTAGACGGAGCATTCGAGGTTCTAACGGATGTACATGCCGGTCGGCAACTGCTGCAGGTTCATTGGCCAGGCGAGATTCATAAAAATACTGCATATCGGCGGCTTTGCTATTGAGGGCATTGTGCAACTCCACTCGCCAGTTTAATTGTTGCCATAATCCGCTCAACTGTATTGAAAATTGAGTGCTCGAAGCCGAATGTTGCGCTGCAGCAGCATCTAAAGGTCGCGGCCCCAAATGACGAATTTTCAGCTGCCACTGTAAATTGTCGTGGCTATGATACTGCAACCTTGCGGCTAAAATGGTGGGAATATTACCTTCGATATGACGTCCGTCTACAGCTTCATTCAGTCGGGCATGAGTCAGCGCATACTCTAAACCCGCAGACCAGCGGTGATTCCATTGATAATCAATTGTCCCTTCGAGACCAAAGCGTCGACTGGAACCTTTTTGCTCGGTTTCTGCCGCATCGGCCACATATACAAGTTCTGATGCTGACAGCATTCGCCATAGACTGACAGATTTTTGCCACTGTCCTATAATCGCCTGCCAGTTTAGTTCCAGATGGCTGGTTCGGGACCAGACCGGTGGTGCTGCAACCAAAGCAGTATGTTCAGCAGCCGGTTTTTCGATGATACCTCTGGCATCATTCGAATGAAGACCCTGACCATAGCGCAGAGCCCAAAGCTGAAAATCCAGTTGATATAAGAGTGCAGCCCGAACACTGGCAATGCCGTCGGCTTGTTGCTCCACACCATCAGCGCCGTTCATTAGATCATTAACTTCCAGCGCCATCCAGTCATAACGCAATCCCGTTTCTGCAGACCATTGCTCATTAAATAGCCATTGTTGCTGACTGAAAATCGCGGCTGACCACTGGTCGATCCTGTCGGAACTAACCGCTGCCAACGGCTGTCGATTTTGGCTTTGTGCCAACGCTACCGGAGCCATATTATCGACGCGTAATTGCAAGCCATATTGATGTTGCCACTGGCCAAAATTTGCCGAAAGGCTGCTCAGCCGACTGAGTTCTCCACCCAACTGGCGGCGATCATCTAACTGATAAAACTGGTCACCAGCAATCGGATCTTGCAGGAAATAGGTAAAATCCGACCATAAATCAAGACGACTTTGTAATGCATAAAGATTGAGCGACCAGTCATCTTTTTGCCATTGCGAACTCAAGCTATACCGATAACTTTCGCCGCCTGCGCCGTCGTCCCGCGCATAAAAACGACTAAATCCTGCCACGATTAACCTCGCCGGGATTTGATCGGCTGCGTTCCACTGATTCCTATATGCCATCAATGTCAGACTAAAGTAGCGCTCGATGGAATCTTCGGAATAGCGGGACCACAGATTGTATTTTTTGACATCTTCTGAGATGCCCTGCCATGGTCCAGCGTAACGTTGTATTTCTGCAGCGTTTAGCCATTTTCCTTCAGTGGTTTTTAAGGTGCCGGCGGCGAGCAGGCGCCGATAACCAAAAGGGCCAACCACCAATCCAAGCTGTGGGTCTATGTCGTCGGTTAACGACATTTGCGCCGAACCAGCACTGGCAAAATCTCCGGCTCGTGCGTCAGCAGGGCCTTTTTGATAGGCCAGCTGCGCCAGTAATTCCGGGATCAAAAAGTTAAGATCGGTATAACCCTGGCCATGGCCATGACTGCGCGCATTAACAGGAATGCCGTCGACACTGGTGGCAAAATCAGTACCATGGTCCAAATTAAAACCGCGTAAAAAATACTGGTTGGCTTTGCCGGAACCTGAATGTTGGGAGACCGCCAATCCCGGCACAGTTTCCAGAATATCGCCGGGGCGTAAAAAACCGATAGCTTCAGTCTGGAGATTGATCCGCCCAGCCTGCGCGCCTTTGCTTTGAAATGATTTTTTGCCGTGGATCACAATAATTTCGTCCGGTAGCTGATGAAGACCATCGGCAAATAACGAGCAGGGAGTGAGCAATCCGATACCGGCTAACCATCGCAGCTGATGGTTTTTCTTTACAGTGCAAGCCATGGATGTTCCTCCGCGAGCACTTGTTCACCCTGAGACGTTTGAAGCAACGCTTTATGTTCGTGCAATTCGGTAAATAACCGGTAGTGTAACCATTGGCTACCGGCACAGTCAGTTTGCATGGTCAGCTGTAAATAATACTGTTGCTGGACACGGGTCAGTTGCCAGCTACCGGGCTCAAATAGCCAGACACAAGCCAACGGCTGACGCGATGCGTCGTGGACCAGCAAGTGCTGCTGCAGATAGTTTTCAATTTGCTTGTGTTGGCTTTTAACCATCGACCAGGTCAGATCACGCTGAGTTGGCCAGTTGAGAGCCAGTTGCAGATCGGATAATGCCAATTGCAAGATTAACTTTGGCCCAGGCTGCAACTCACCAAAACTGGTACTTAAGCTATGCGATTGAACGGGCATACTGCACAATCCGCTCAGCAACAACCCACGGATTAAAAGCCAGCAACAAACTAACCAACGGGCGCCGAAACAAATCTGTATCTTCATAAAATTCCCTTTTTTGTTAACTGCGCCAATTCTGCCGGGGTCCAACCGCTAAGCTGCGCCAGTTTGAGGTCGTCCGGCTCTCTCGTCTGTTGATAATTGATACCGGCATAACGCCGCGCTTTGTCGTTATCGGTTTGCAGAAATAAATAGAAATAAGTTAAATCGGCACTATGCAACAGATCTTGCCGGCGCTCCCGCAGTGCTATGCGCTCAGCGACCGCAGTCAAATGTTGATTACCTGCTTGTAGCAACTGTTCAGCTCTTGCCAGGCGCAATAACAAACCGTCTTCCAACGGCAACTGTTGCCCCAGATTGCTCAGTTGTTGATAAACTTGCTGCGGTGCTATTGCCATCGATAGATCGGCCCATTTCAGCCACATTGGCACTGGCGCTTGTGCCAGCCACGGTTGTAAGTGCTGCGCCGCAATTGTTGGTTGTTGTAGTTGTTCCGCTTGTTCAGCTAATACCGCTTGTAGATACAATCGCAGCTGTGCCGGAATGTTTTTACGTTTTGCTATTCGTTGCAATAACGGATAACTGTGTGCAGTCTGTCCGTTGCGACCAGCTACTTCCAGACTACAAAGCTCAAATAAAAACAGCTCCTGCAGTGCAAGTAGTTGTTTACAGTAGCGCATTGCTTGTTCTGGTTTTGCTTCAACTAAGGCAATTCGCGCCTGCATTAACGGAATTTGTGGTTGTTGCTGCAACTGTGCCGCCTGTTCTAACGCCGCTTTCGCCTTAGTAAATTGATGTTGTTGTTGCGCCATATCGGCCGCCAGTAGCCAATATTCGGCTTTGGGTTGCGGCTCAAGCTTTGAAAATCGGATCAGCGCTTGCTGAATCAAGTTACTTTGTCCTGGCAAACGAGCTTGTTGCATCAACATCGAAATTTGTGTTGTTTCAGTATGCTGGGTAACTGGCGGAGCTTCGGCTGCGATTAAAATATCTGGTTCCATCGCCTTCGCGGTTCCAACCATATTTATCAGCAATCCGGTCAATAATAGGCCGGTGCGGTGACTGAATACTGCCATGGATTGTTTCTCCTAAATGCTGCAATTTCTCCTGGACTAAACTCCGCAGCGACACTCTGGTGCAGCTGCGGATGCCAGAGTTAAGGCTGTAAAAGGTCTGCGTAGTCACTGTATTGCGTTGCATCGGTCGTGAAATCACGCCCATTTAACGATAACGGAGTTTGTATAACGCTACGTCCAAAAGCTTGTCGGCTGTATTGCAGATACGAAACCTGCGCCCGATTGATGCGAATATTTACGACACCTGTCAGTCTGAAAGTACCGTCGGTGACTGATATTTCCAACAGATCCGTTCCGGTATATTCGCTCCTTGGCTGATACGTGAGATGTCCCTTTTCGTCGACAGTAGCAACACCTTGTGTCGGCTGTTTTTGCAACGAGAACTTCAAAGTGTCTTTATCCGGATCCGTTGCAACTAACTGCGCCATCAGGTTTTGATCGGTAACAATAGTAAAATCATTCATACCGATAACCGGTGTCTTGTTGACTTTTGCAGGTTCGGCGCGGTCAGAGTTACATCCCGCAATAGCAAGACTCAGCAACATCAAATAGCAATATTTCATGGTGATCTCCTTAGTTTGGCGAACCGGCTAAAGGTGTGCGCAAATATGGGAAACTACTATCGAGCATGCCAGCATTCAGTGGGGCACCATCAGTAAATGGCACGTTGCCAACAGCAGCATCAGAAGGTTTGCACAGGCCCAAATTGGTTGGAGTACCATTCACCGGAATGTCGTGACACAACGCGCCCATCATCACGCGTAACGCAATATCGACCACATCATCTCCGGGGCGACGGCCATTTGGAAATCCTGCTAAATCGTTTCCTGCAACACCAAAAGCTGACTGCATAGCCGCCGGAGTTGCCGGAATTTTGGTATTTAACCGCAGCATTTCTGACGGTGTAACCTTTGCCAGCTGATTGACCCCAGGGACGCCGGTCAGGAAAGCCGTGACCAGATCGGTTCGCGGGAAATTGGTAGGTGCTAAATCGGCGATATTGGCGCCTAAAGTGGTGTTGACTGCATCACGGAACAAGATATTTAACAGCGCCGGCAGACTCGGATGAGTCACGTAATCCGCAAACTGTCCGTCATCTTTCGGTGCGCTGGTTGAGAATTTATCTTTATCTGCCACACCAATCACCAACTCGTTGACCAGAGGATTACTCAGACGGGATACTTGTACCAAAGCACCGCCATTTTTCTCTGTATTATTAAAAGCAGGATTTGGATTTAGTAGCCGCGCTTGCGGCAGACTGGCTGTCGTCCAGGCTCCAATCACACCGTTGCCAGCTCCGGTGATACAAGTTTTGGGCAGTTCCAGTGCTAGGGTAGTGACATTTTTACCGCGTAAATCGTCGTTTGCACCGTTTTGAGTGATGCCCCCAGGGAAACCACCAGCATCCCCTGCACCTGGAGCACTATCACCTTCTACAGGCACATAATTTACTAAATCAAAGGTTTCACCCAGATTCACCACAAACGGGTCTTTACGTTGCCCCACAAAAACTCTCGCTTTTGCTGCGCAGTTCGGTAATGTCACTTCATATTGGTATTGATTGGCATACGCCTGATAGGCGCTGGCATTACCGAAAGTTTTATCGCCGACATAGTCATAAGGTTTGGTGTACAAACCGTCGCTTAGGCCTGAAGGTAATACAGTTCCGGCGCTGGCAGCCTGTGGGCCAGTCACTAATCTTAACTCGTAACGTTCTTCGAAATTCAATGCGCTGCTATTTCCCGCACTCACTCCGCCGACATTTTTGAGTGGTACCGCAATCATTTTTTGCTGACCTGCCGGACCTATGGGTAGCTTCACACCTTGGTTACCATTTGCCAGATTTTGCGAAAAACGAAACTGAAAGGTCATATCTTCAACGGCATCACCATTTTGGTCGATGTGAATGCTGTAGACAGCTGCCGGATCCATCGCAAAATAATTTGGTCCGCCCTGTGGGTCCTGCAGTGGGATATAATTTGCGAGCACAGTGACGTAGTCATTCCGGCCAGGTTCATAGCTATTAAATAAATAGAAGTCCGTTGAGTCCACCGTGGGTAAACGCGTAATATTCGGCGCCTCACGGTGGCTGGAAGCCCAGGCTGCGCTGGTGGTACAGGTGATAATCGCTAAATATAATGCTGTAGTGGTCGTTTTCATGGGAGTCATTCCTCTGATTTTGCACAATGCAGCAGTAGTAACTACGCAGCCTTTCAGCTGGATGCAGTTTGATAAAAATAAATTTAAAAATTTTTGAAACCGCACTAAACAACAAAAGACCGGGCAGAAGGTGGTTACAAAAAGGTGTGTTGAAGCGTAGGTGGTTTGGAATTATCTAAAAAGTGATGGTTGGTCATGGCCGCATTTATGATTGGCCACAGTCTCGCCGAGAATTTCCGCTTGCATTTTCTGTGTATAGGTCGGTCTTGAGCCTAAAAAAGGGGCAGTTATTTCCTGCCCCTTTTTTATGTTCTTCAATCAATAAAACTAAGTGCTTACAAACGAACTAACTGTGCAGTGTGCAGCACCGGCCCGGTTGGTTGACCGGTGGGGGAACCACCTTTTGGCTCAAGACTGACTGCCAGGGCTGCGATCTGTACACCAGCGACTGTTGTTGGCAATGCCCACTCTCGCTGGTCTTGCTGGGGTAACAAACCCAATGAAACAGGGGCTGCGCCATCAGCAGGCAACATCCAGAGTTCATAATCTGCATCGGACAATGCCTTCACCGCAGCTGTGGCCTGAACTTTTAAGGCTCCCTGTTCCCACTGCACCAGCCATAGTGCTTCGGCTTGGCTATTTTGAACCACAGCGATTTGCTCTGCTAAAGTTGGCTGCTGTCGCGGTATCAGCAGTACCAGGGCAAAACAAGCGGCAGCTGCAAGTACTGTCAGTTCTTTCAAATAACTCCGTTGTGGTGTGGCTTGTGCCTGCCAACCCAAGCGCCAACTGATCCTTTGCCAGACCTTCACATCTGGCGATACCGGTTTTAGCCGCTCCACCACCGGGTTAAAATGTTGTTCCCAGCGCCAAACCGTCTGTCGAAGTTCGGGTTGCTGCATCAACAACCCCTGAAATCGGAGCCGTGCCTTGCCTTTCATTGCGCCCAATACATAACTCACAGCCAATGCATCTTGTCGTTCTGGTTGCTGATAATTCATGCTTCAAGGCACCTTTTTAATTTTACTAAACCGCGGCGGATCCAGCTTTTGATTGAGCCCAGCGGCGCATTGATATATTGCGTGATTTCATGATGGGATAGACCGTTTACAAAAGCGAGATAAATGGACTGCCGGTGGTCGGTCTCTAGTCCTTCCATACAATATTCCAAGCGGGCTTTGTCTGAAGTCGGCTCGGCAAATTCACCGGTATGCAACGCCTCCATCCAGTCACTGTCAAGTTCGATATGCTCAGCTTTCATATGCCGGGTTTTTAACAGATCAAGCGCCCGATAACGGGTGATACTAATCATCCAGGTCATCACTGTGCCTTTTTCAGTATGGTAATCGCCAGCATTGTGCCAAATTTTTATAAACGCATCCTGCAGCACATCTTCGGCCCAATCTCGGCGGCGCATCAGTTGCAAGCTAACGGCAAACAACTTGGCGGAAGTGGCTTGATAAAGTTGTTCAAAGGCTTTGCGATCACCCAGAGCAGTGGCACGCAGCAATTCAAGCAACTGTTGTTGCGGTGTCATATAAATTCCTTGTAGTTGGCTGGTTGATATAGATACGACCAAACAGCCCTTTTGGATACAACTATTTATTAAATTGAATTGTCGCCTGTAAATCGCCTGTTGCTGTGCCTCAAATGAGAGTTAATTAAAGAGGCTTTACTCATACTTCCGCTGCAGTGGATTCATCTTGGCGTTCGTACATGCGTGTACCAGGGCTTTACAGTATCAGTTATTCCAAATCCTCTGCAGTTGTTGTGTTTGCGCTAGGAAAGAAAAAACCAGTTTAGTCTCCAGACCTATTTGGGGATATGGTGGACGTTGTCAGAGGCTCGGTGTACCCCAGGTATTATGCTGCTATGAACAGCAGTGCTGTAGTGACACACTGCTCATATCAATATCGTTACCGTTGATAGGGCTTTGTTATTTGTTGACAGTAACACAAGCACAGAGGGCTATACGAAACCAGATAATGGATGGATACCGTCAAAGCATGCGGCCTGGTTTTCTCTGCTGGTTATTAACTGGTTTGGCAACCGTTCACTTCAATAAGCTAGTGAAGTAACTTTGACCAAATTGAAAAAAAGTCGCAACCCAAGCACTGGTTATCGAAACAATAACGTTGCAAATCAAAATTTCACTTATTCCGGAATAAAGTATCAGGTTGCATCGTTATCCCAATGTCAATGTGACATATTGAGGAAACGACCATGAAAACAGTATTTAAACCGACATTTATCGCTTTAGCTTGTTTTTCCAGCCTGGCTCTTGCCAATACTAACCTGAACATCAGCATGCAAAGTTCAAATCAGACTGAAACGTCTGCTTCTGCCAGCGAGGCTAAATCAAGCACGGCAAATGTCAGCTTCAGCCAACGTATTAGTACTCAGGTTTCAGCCAGTTCTCCTGCAACAAAACCAGACTCTGTGCCTGAAGATAATGCCGAGCCGACAGAGGCAACGGCGGTATCTGCCCCGGTCACTGTGGCAAAGAACGCCGATACCTCAAGTACAGGCAGCACAGAAGAGAGCGGGGAGCTTCCGGATGTTTTAACTGACGAAGAGGGTAAGAACGACATGGCAGCGCTGGCTCTGCCTGAGTTGTCCACTGCAACATTGACCGATCCTGTCGCCAACATCAACGCTGCCGGCACTGTCTCTAACACACTAGCAATGAGCTCACAGGCGAAAAGTTTGGTTGGCGGTAACGCGCAACTAGCGCAGCAAACGGCCACCGCAGTTACTGCAAATATGGCGCAGTCAGTACAACAACAGGTTCAGGGCTCAACCAACCAATTGGTTCAGCAAGCAGCCAATGCCGAAGTGCTGCAAAACGTTAATCAGGCGGTTAACGCTGAAGTGACTAATACAGTACGCAACAGTCTGCGTCTGACGACTGGTCTGTAATCTGAATCAGAGCCCTGCCCAGCGCAGGGCTGCTTTTGGCAGGAGTCTTATCATGTTATCTGTTCGCCATGCTCCGCTCAGCATCGCGCTGCTGAGTCTGATGTTCAGCCCGTTTTTGACTGCACAAACTGCAACATCAACCGCACCCGCCCTGGATTTCTCTGGCAAAGTGCGTGCAGGACTTGAATATCAGTCTAACGTCAATGTCAGTGAACTAAATCAAGCCAGCGATGAAGCCGACACGGCTCGTTTGCTGGAAGCCGAATTGAATGCCAGTTGGCAAGCAACCACAAACTGGCAACTTTTTGCAGGCTACTCAGTACAGGATAAAAAGTATCAGGAGGCTGACGATTTTAATCTCAGACTGCGCCTGGCTTATCTGGACAGCCAGTATCAACTGCGGGCCACCACTGTGGGCGTTTACCTGTATCATGCCGACGCTCAGTTAGCGTCTGCAGCCTTTTTAACGCTCACGCAAAGCAGTATTTATGCTATGCATAGCGCAGGCGACAGCTGGTACCTGCGCCCTGCATTAACCTTGGGGCGAAAACGCTTTGCACACTTAACCGGGCGTAATGCCGACACCAAAAGTTTCAATACCGACAGTTTTTGGTTTAGTCAGGACGGCCGGCGTTTTATTAGTTTTGGTCTGCGTTACGATTGGGAGAAAGCCGATGCTACAGAATTCCGCTACCAGGCACCAGCCATACAATTAAAAATGTCGACAACCTTTAATGCATGGACGTTGCCACAACAACTGCAGTTTGGTGCACGTGTTGCCCAGCGTCGTTATGAAACACCCAGTCAAGCTGAAGAACGCAACGATGTGCAGCGCCAGCTCGATTTACAGTGGCAACTGGAGCTTTCAAAGCACTTTGCCATCATCAGTAAAGTGGAATACGGTAACTTTCAATCCATATTGGCAAGCGCTGACTACAGCGAAACCCGGACTTCACTGTCTGTACAATCGAGTTTCTAATGGGGGTTCAATTACCCCATGCCCCATAACCGGATCTTTGCCAGGCTCGCCAATATCGCGAGCCTGCTTCGTTAGCAGCTGATATACCTGCTGATGTGTTAGTTCTGGATGTGCTGCCCGCCAACAAGCCACTGCAGCACTGACAACGGGTGTTGCCAGCGAGGTGCCACTTTGCGGTTGCACTTGTCCGGTAGCACTTAAAGCTGCAACTTTGACACCCAAAGCGGTAAAATCCAGATAGTCTCCACGATTTGCCCAGCGATAAGGCTGCATCTGTTGATCCAGAGCACTCACAGCAATGACTCCCGGATAGGCCGCAGGATATAACGGCACTGAGGCAGGCCCGCCGTTACCGGCAGCCGCGACCAGACTGATCCCACGCGCTTGTAGTTTTTGCACCATCAACGCCAGAACCGGATTATCTGGCCCGGTGAGGCTAAGGTTGATCACTTGTAGCTGCTGACTGGCCATCCAGTTTAATGCTGCTAGCAAATGCTCAAGGCTTGCAGATTGCGAAAAGGCATTGCTCGCGTAAAATGCAGCTGCATTGTACAGGGTTAACTTGGGCAACAAGGGGGTTATTGCGGGGGCTCTCGCGGCCAGTAGGCCGGCAACTGCGGTACCATGGGCATAACTGGGAGCCAGTTGGTCCGGCAAGAATCGACGCTGCGTCAGGCTAAAGTGGCCCGCTTGGGGTCTAAGCGCTGGTAAATCAGCGTTAATGTCTGTGTCTACCATCCCCAATCTCACTGGCCAGTCACACATGCTTGCTGCTGCGGTGTTAGCTTTTCGCTCAACTGGAACACTACTTTGTTGTTGCGGCTGATACAAATGATTACGGCCACTGTAGCGCAATAATCCTGCACCAAATTGCTGAGATAATGCAGAAGCTGAGTCGAGTTCTTCCGGTACTTTTAGTTTCACCAAAGTAAGGTTTACAGTGCTGAGCGGCTGTTGTTGCAGGGTATACTGCAACAATTCTGGCCAGCGTTTTTGTAGAGATTGCCATTCTTCTGCTGTCAGTAAAAGCAGCCATTCACGCTCAATAGCCCGGGAACCGTTTTCGACCTCAATTTCCCGCCACAGCGGAGTGCCGGTAACAGAGAGGATGTCTTGCACTGGGGGTAATCGCAGCGGGTCAGGAAGTCTGGATAACTCCGCCACCTTGCTGCGGAGTTGTTGTTCTGCCAGTTGTCGCTTGAATTGTTCAGTTTGTTGCAACAGCTGTCTGGTTTGTTGTTGGAGCGGCTCAGTAACAGGAGTCGCTAACTTTGAGGTACCCAATACCTGAGCCGGACTTAAAGCTGGTATACCAACTAAAAACGCTGCGACCGCCAAGAGTTTTTTCATCATTACACCTCATCTCTTCACATGACTTGTATCATGCTAACGGCTGGTGTCAAAAAAAATTCCAGCAGGATGGAATAAAAGGTCAACCTGAATCGTTACCCAGATAAAAGGAGCATGTTTATGACCAATGCTGAATTACATTTACTTTTACCTGCGTTAAGACGGTTTTCTTACTCGCTCACAGGCAGTAAGGCTGATGCGGATGATTTAACGCAAAATACCGTTATGAAGCTGCTGAACCACCCGGCGCCTGAAGGTGTCCCGCTGGCGCAGTGGGCATTTCGCATTTGTCGTAATCTGTGGATTGATGAATACCGTGCGCATCGGGTGCGGCAAAATGCACAGCCTCAGGTTGAATATGAAACAGTCACCGAAACTGATGGCGAAGAGCAAATGTTAAATGAAGTTCAACTTGCTCAAGTTGGTGAAGCGCTGGATAGTTTGCCACCTGAACAGCGGGAAGTGTTATCCCTGGTGGCAGTTGAAGGCATGAGTTATCAGGAAGCTGCATCGGTACTGGCTATTCCTGCCGGTACTATTATGAGCCGGCTGGCCCGTGCCCGCGTGGCGATGGTCAACCAATTAAAATTAGACAGGGGGCCACATGCAATTAACTGATGAATTGTTATCAGGTTTTCTGGATGCCAGCCTGTCAGCTGCTGAAACGGCATTTGTCCGTGAGCAATTGTTACATGATGAGCATTTAGCGGATCGCTTGGCCAGCCTGGCCATGGTCGATACCTTGGTACAACAACACGCGATGCAGATTGACAGTGTGCCGCTACCTGAGGCTATCACCCTTTTGTTAGACCTAGCTGAGCCTGAATTAATACAAAGTAACAACGTGGTCAGCTTTCCTTGGTGGCGCCGGCTTGGTCAGCAATTACAGCAGCATGCAGCTGCGGTTGCCTGTGTGGCTTTAGCCGCAGGTTATGGTGCTGCCCAATTTGAACCGGATGGCATCGGAAGTAACGGTTTAGCATTACAGATTACAGCCGTATTAGACAGTACGCAAAGTGGCCAGATGGTGCACATACAGGGGCAGGTTCTGACGCCTCAGCTTAGTTTTATCAGTAACAAAGGGGATTTTTGCCGTTATTACACAGTAAAAACTGGCACCCAACAAACAGAAAATATTGCTTGTCGTACTAACGAGGGCTGGCAACAACATGCCAGTCTGACAGTTGTGCAGCAACCTGAAGCGGGTTATCAAACTGCGAGTGCATCAGGAGTATTGGAGCCGGTGCTTGATGAATTAATGACTGGCACAGCTTTAGACCTCGCCACCGAAGCGCAGCATTTGCGAATTCATCCATAACAGCCTATTGAGGAGACTAATATGTTCAATCTGGCATCATTACTGAAGTTGACCATGCTGTGCTCGGTGCTGTTACTGAGCGCTTGCAGCAGTAAACCCGAATACCGGCCTGCTAACAACGGTGGCTGGGGCTATGCAGAGCAACGCATTGGCGATAACTTCTATAGAGTCACCTTTAAAAGCCGTGGCAATGATAGCGAGCGCGCTAAAGCTTATGCTATGCAGCGTGCCGCTGAGCTTACAAAACAACAAGGCTTCGATTGGTACGTGATTGTTGAACAGGAGATCCTAAGGGAACGGGAGCGGGATAACAGTAACGATATTGGCGTTAACTATCAGCGGGAAATAGTGCGCGACTGCTCATTGTTAGCTTGTCGCAGTCGAACAATACACAGCCCGCAGTATGAGGCCGATATTGATTCGAGTAACCGCAATGAAGTTGAAGTTGCTCTGCAAGTAAGAATGGGTAAAGGAGTAATGCCGGAGAGTGGAGCTTATCCGGCCAGTTTTATCTGACCTCTGCGCCGTATATTTAGTTGAGGCTATCAAAAAAGTACTTTTAATAACAACAGCCTAAATTTCGGTGAACACCTGATTCTTAGTTATATAGGATACAGCTGTTTATTGAGAATGTGCGCGGGTGTGACTGTTAGTAACCCATTTTCATAAAAAATGCTGTTCAAGCCCATGTTTTGATATCGTGAATAACAAAATGCTCTAGTTTAAAAAATCAGCCAAATTTCTTTGGCTGTTTTTTTCTGATTTTCATTTATTAAGGAACGTTGAAGATCACTTATTTTTCTTTTGTTGAGTCTTTAACATTCGCTCGAATGACGATCCATCCTGACGGGTCAGATTCGGTACAAAGCGGCTATAAACCCTAAATAACATTTGTGTGTTGGCGTGCCCCAACTGCTTCGCGATCCATTCGGGGTTTTCGCCTGCGGCTAGCCATAGTGTCGCCGTTGTGTGCCTCGTTTCATATGGTCGCCTGTATGGTATCTCTAGTTGTTTAAGTAATGGCGCCCAGATGCGATCACGCACATTACGATGATCAAGCGGGGTGTTGGCACTGTTGCAAAACACGAAAGGACAAGTTTTACCGGTTATTTCGTATTGCTCAAGCAGAGCTGCATAAACTGGCGTACTCATATCAATTTCCCGTCGACTACTCGGCGTTTTTAATGACCCTAACTTGCCATCTGTCAGCGCTTCTCTCACCAGTATTTGTCGACGGTCAAAGTCGACATATTTCCACTGCAGACCGTCGATCTCACCTGTGCGCATGCCTGTTAAAAAACGCACGATGTAATAGTTTTTAAAGTCTGATCTCACTGTATCGATCACTTGGTTCATCTGAGGCAACGTAAAGGGGTTGACTTCAGTCTGTGCAATACGCAGTGTCTTGATGTTTGTGAAGACCAGCGGCAAATTAAAATGCGCCGAGCCTTCCGCAAGAATCATCCGTAAAGTGCCCATCACATGGTTTATGAAATCAGCGGATTTCTCTGGCTTTAAAGCAGCAAGTTCGGCACGAAACTGAAGTATTGCTGCGCGATTTATCTCATGTAGCTGCTGTAAACCGAACACCGGCAACAGATAATTGTTGATGATTAGCCGGATATTGTATTGATATCCGGGCTGCCAACGGCACAGGTTTGTTTCGTACCAATCAAGAGCCATTGAAGCAAAATCGGTAGACTTTAATTTCTGTTGTCGAGTGCCGCTTACCAAATGAATGTTGTGTTGTTTTTTGGATAGTGCTTTTTGATCGGCATCTGCAAATTGCGCGGCTTTCGACGAATTTGGAAACACATCGCGATAAACGAAAATCTCCAGGTTAATGTCCTGAGTAATTGTACTTAACAGCCGTTCAAGTTTGCGGCGGTTCAGCACAGTATCATCAAGATCAGTTTGCTCCCGACAGCGCACACCTGCATAGTAAAAATCCATGAACAATTTGCCATTTCTGCTGCGAATACTAGCCATAACAAATTCCTCCACGTGACATTGGAATGGCATAACAATCCCGCATGCCAGCTTTAAAAAGTTCGGTTTCTACCGCTTCCCAGATGTAAAGGATCTTGCGCCCGCCAAAAGGCCGGATGTAATGTAAGCCTTCGAGAAAAACTGAATCCCTCAGTACACGATTGATATACACTGGGCTGTAGTGGATTCGGTCGGAAAGTTGTCTGGCGTCTAAAAGCGTCTGTGACATAAACACCCCTTAGCAAAATGTTCTCACAGGGAACAAAATAGAAGGTGAAAAATGTTCTGTCAAAGAACATTTTGGATTTTTATGATTATTTTCAAAATTAAAGAGCTTATGAAAGCCAAAGCAGCACGCGAGGATCGAAAGATAACCATGCAGGAAGTTGCGGATGCCACTGGAGTGAATCGTTCATCATTGTCTAAAATGGCAAACCCTAAGTATCACTATTCGACCAGTACAACGAGCATCGAAAGTCTGTGCGCATACTTTGAGTGTGATGTTGGGGATCTGATGTTTTATAAGTCAGACAAGTTGACTGCGGTAAAGGAAAGGAAGAGAAAACCCAAGAAAGCAAAAGAGTCAAATTCGCGTACTGAAGCGTAAAGCAATGGCGCTTTCTGAATGTCAGAAAACGCCATTAAATCCCTTAAGCTCTGCCTTTTCAGTACATCGAAAATCTGCAGACTTTCGCAACTAACAACTGGCCATATAACTGTGTCGCTCAAGGCGAATTAAATACCGCTCTCTGTAATTCAGTCGTTTAATTACCAAGTGTTCCATCTTGTTGGTTAATTCCGGGACTATGTTCTTCAGTAAGTCACGTAAAACGCTACCGAATCGATCAACTTTGCTGTTTAGGTAAGCGGTTATCTGATCAACGGCCTTTAATTTACGACCGAATTGAAATCGCTTCTCGTCGCTGGTTGCAGAGGAACTGATCAGTAGTTTTTGCCACCATACTTTTGAATATAAGGCAGCTCTGTGCCAAAAGCGGAAATTCACTTAGATTTGATTAAATCGGCGCTTTTCACTGAAAGCTGACATTGGTAAGACTGAAGGGGTCACAGCTCTCGAAATTTCGAGATGTTCGCGCATTACCAACACATTAAAAAAGAGCGCTATCCCAAATTGTCTTTGACACACTCAATCATTTATCGCAGGAATTAGCCGCCTAAGAGGTGCGATGAACTCGCAAAACACTAAACCAAAAAACAGCTCCACCAGTTGTTCCTGGTCGATAGCCAATGGTCCCTCCCATCATTTCAACCAGACTTTTACTAATAGCAAGTCCAAGGCCTGAGCCTTCATGGTGACGATTGCTGGCACTGTCTTGTTGGCTAAATTGCGTAAATAGATAGGGTAGAAATTCAGCTCTGATACCAGGCCCCTGATCTTCGATTGCAATAACAACACATGACTCCTCTAATGTTGCGACAATCTTAACTCTCGAATCCGGCACAGAAAATTTAATCGCATTTGACAGTAAATTAGCCATCACCTGCATAAAGCGCTGCGGGTCGATCACAATATTGGTCACCTGTTTTGGCATCTCTAACTCAAGCTGAATTTTTTTATCAGGGAGGTAATAACGATGCTCAGCCACCGCATCTTTGAGCAGAGGTTGCAAAAAAACCGTTTGCAGTTCAATCGACATCTTGGTTGTTTTGAGTTTGGAAAAATCTAAAATATCAGTAATTAAGCACTTCAGCCGATTGGCGTTTTTTTCAGTAATATCAATTAGTTTTTGTGCTTTTGCTGGCACATCCCCTAATTTACCCGAATTGAGCAAATGTAAACTGCCAAGCATTGCGGTCAGAGGGGTCCGAAGTTCATGGCTGATGTTCGCGATGAAATCGTTCTGTAATTTTTCATAATGTTTACGTTGGCGGATATCCGTCATCAAGATAATAAATTGCATATCCTCGGACAATAAGGTTTGATCGAGTTGGCGGATATGCAACTGTACATCAATATACTGGCCATCGCTGCGGCAAATCACGGTGTCGAATGATTCTGAAATCAGGTCGTTTGGCGGAGCCGCTGCTGCTGCGCTTTTTTGTGGTATCGCCACTTGCTGGAAGTAGGCGCACATTCTTTCAGTAGTGAAGAAGTGCTGTACTGTGCTGTTAATTAAGTGATGGCTCGGTGTGCCCAGCAACATTTCGGCACCGCGATTGGCAAAACGAATAATACCAACTGCTGAAACGGCCATAATGGCGACATCCTGCGCACCATCCAGTACTGCTTGTAAAATATAGCGATGAGACTCGGTCTCTTTTGCTAATTGCAGCAGTTGTTGCCGGGTGCTCAGCAGCTCTTGTTCAAAACTTGCCCGCTGTGCTGCGGGTAAAATCACCCAGCGATAACAGGCTTGTTGTTGAAAGAGACCTTTCTGAACATTCAGTAAAACCGGTAACGGTGGCAGTAATGCACGTTTTACTTTTAAATAAAACTCTTTAACCAGCCCCTCGTTTCGAAGCATTGGCCAAAGATGTGTTTGCAAAAAAATTGCTGCAGCCGGCGGAAACAGCTGCTCAATTTGCGTAATATCAGCTTGCGCAGCTATGGTAAAAGTGGTCAAAGCACATTGATTAACATAAATAACCAGGCCGTTAAGATCAGTTACGATGACCGGGCAAGGCAGGGCATCAAGCTCGTCATTCCTCGTCACTGCGACAGCTCGATGTCGAGATAATCACGCATCGCATCAATAACCAACTGCGGATGGCTCATATGCGCCGCATGGCCGGAAACATCCAAAATTTGTAATTGGCTGTGTTTAATTTGTTGATGCACAAATTCACCCACAGCTAACGATGCCAGCACGTCCTGTTGATGTTGTAAAATCAGGCTGGGCACCTTCAATTCGGCGTAATCAGCTCTGTTGTCGGCGAAAAATGTCGCTTTGGCAAAATGTCGGGTAATCACCGGATCGGTCGAACAAAAGCTCTCTGAAAGTTGACCTGCGACGACTGAATCGTTGGTTGTACCTGCGACAACTGGGCCAAGGTAGCTGGCCCAGCCCAGATAATTTTGATCCATCAGTTCCAGCATATCTTCCAAATCAGATTGATCGAAGCCGCCATGATAATCGGGCGGTAGATTGAGGAAACAGGGCGAAGGCCCAAGTAAAATCATTTTTTTAAATAATCCAGGTCGTGCATTTGCCGCTAAGATACCGATGCTACAACTGACCGAATGGCCGATAAAAATGACATTCTCTTTCAGCGCCAATGCATCACAAATATCCAGAATATCTTGAGCATAACCACGCAGGTTGGCGTAACGTTCAAAGCTGTAATTGGTAATATCAGATTGACCGCTGCCAACATAATCAAACAGGACCTGACAACTTTGCCCGGCAAAAGCAGGCGTTATCGCACTCCACATTGCCTGACTACAGCCAAAGCCATGGGCATACAGCAACACAGGTTGGTCGATTGACCCCGAAATTTGCACGTTATTGCGTTGCAAAACATCCATCGTAGACCCCACTGTCAGATTAATCGCTACTGGCATTTAAAAAAAATTATGATTTGAAGTGTAAAGCCGATATCTTAACAAATACAATACTTAAACAATTAAGTTTGCTATGCATTTATTGCTGTCAACTGGACTTCGTTTTGTTAATGTAGCTGTAAATGGAAACTGAGATATAAATATCTGACCTGGGTAAATAAGAAAAACTTCAGAGCCATTAAAACATCATGCTAATTTAGTTAAATAACGATATTCCTGTACCTTAAAACGGCTATTTGTGCTTAATTTGCGTTACCAGCTTCCCACTTTTGGGCTTGGCATGATGCAAATATGACCCATTAACGGAGCTGCTAAATCCATGGATGTACTAAGTTCTCGTTCACCAAAATTCTGGACTTTACTGATTTGCCTGTTGTTTGCTTTGCTGGTCATCATCGCGGAGCTCTCTGCCAATGAGGTACGTAACCAACAATTAGCCAGCCGCTACGAAAATATGTTTCGTCAGGACCTGCAGGCGATGCAGCGGGCGCAAACTGGCTTGACGCAGCAGGCGTTGTTAACCGCAAATTTGCTGAAAGAACATCAGCAAGTGACGCAGCTATTAAGCGATGCTGCAAAAATCGGGCAAAACGCAGATTCAGCAGCATCACAGCAAGCATTCCGTGAACAACTGCATCAAATCATCCAGCCTTATTGGCGCTATTTGCAGCAGCATGGGGTCAAGCAGCTTCATTTTCATTTAGCGCCCAACGCCTTCACTTTTTATCGGGCGCATCGTCCAGACTTTCACAGTGACATTCTGGCCGATGTAAGGCCACTGGTGATGGCGGTTTTGCGCTCGGCTCAGCCACAAAGTGGTGTAGAGGTAGGGCGACATGGTCTTGGCCTTCGCGCTGTGGTGCCGCTGGTGGTGGATGGGAAGGTGGTTGCTGCTATCGAAGTTGGCTATGGCCTGACAAGCCTGATACAGACGAATCAGCATCCGCTGACCGCCACAGAGCCCGTCGACAACAATATGGCGTTGTTGCTTCACCAATCGGTGCTGCCGGGGATGACCAAAGAGCTGCGTGAGTCATTCACTTTAGATCCTCATACTTCCTGGCTGTCTGAGGATTCCTTTCTAAATCAGACTGACCTTTTATCTTTGTTACCACAAAAAATAGAAAAACCCGTATTTTTGCTGCTGGAACGCCAGTCTAAAACATTCTTAGTCAGCCTCCAGCCCTGGGCTCAATTTGAGCAAACTGCAACTGAAAGCAAAGTTGTACTTTTAACTTGGCATGACGTTACCACTATTGTTCAGCAACGTGCTACCAATGATCGGTTTATCTATGCTCTTTGGTTCATCATTTTGGTCGTTGGTGTGCTATTGGTCTATTTCATCAGTCATAAACTGCAAAATAGCACTGCGGCTATGCTGAGAGAACAACAGCGTGATTTGCTGTGGTCACAACAAAAATTAAATGCTTTATTTGAGTTGTCGCCCGATGCCATAGCATTAAATAGAATGTCTGACGGTGTTTATTTGGACATTAATCCGGCCATGACGCAACTCACAGGTTATTCGTTTGATGAACTTAAACAGTTGAGTTATTTCGACCTGACGCCACAAGTATACGCACAGCAAGAGGAAGAACAGTTAAGGCTGCTTCATGAAACAGGCCGGTATGGGCCCTATCGTAAACAATATCGACATAAAAATGGCGAGCTTGTTGATATCGAATTACGAGGCGTGAAGTTTCTGAGCCCATCCGGAGAGGAGATGATTTGGTCAACCATTAGTGACCGTCGCGAAGTGATGAAATTAGACCGGCTGAAACAAGACTTTATCTCGACCGTGAGCCATGAATTGCGAACCCCCCTGACGTCAGTCAATGGTTCATTAGATTTATTACTAAACGGTGCAGCCGGAGATTTACCTGCAAAAGCACAAAAGCTGCTCGCTATCGCGGTAAAAAATAATAAACGGTTGATTACATTGGTGAATGACTTGCTGGATATGGAGAAACTCTCCCAAGGCAAACTTGTATTTAAACCCGAACATATCAATAGCCAAAGCTTATTACAAAACGCCGTTGACAATAATTTACCTTTTGCCGAACTGCACAAAGTGTCTTTACGTGTGGGACAAAATGTCCATGTTGCACTGTATGTTGATAGCGACCGCATCCAGCAAGTGCTCACCAATCTGATTTCTAATGCCGCAAAATTTTCCCCGCAAGGGAGCGACGTCTTAATCCATAGCGAGCTAAAACCTCATGCCCTGCGTATCTCAGTCACCGACCAAGGGCGTGGTTTAACGGCTGAACAGATTTCGAAACTTTTTGCGCGATTTTCGCAATTAGACAATGCTGCAAACCGCGAACAACCAGGCTCAGGTTTGGGTCTTGCCATTAGCCGTGAAATTATGTTGCAAAGTGGCGGGGAAATTGGCGTCGAATCAGAGCTTGGAGTCGGCAGTACATTCTGGATTGAATTACCCTTAGCCGAAAAGCCAGTGCAGGTTGCTCAGAGTAAACGAATTCTGGTGATAGAAGACGATGCGGATACCGCTTTTACCCTCAAAGAACTGCTAGTGGCTGCCGGGTATACCGCTGATGTCGCGCATGAATTAAAACAAGCCTGGTTGTTGTTGCAGCAACGGCACTACGATCTGATTACCTTGGATCTTAATTTAAATGGCGAGAGTGGCACCGAGTTCTTTGTAAAATTAAGAGACAGCGTTGAATTTGCCAAAATACCGGTCTTAGTGGTTTCAGCATATATTGAACAAGGTAAGTTATCACTCAATGCAATTGCGCACACTATTGACTGGCTGGAAAAGCCGGTTAACACCGATATGCTCACGACCAAAATAGAATACTTGTTGTCACAAAGTCGCACCAAGCTGACATCGGCCAGAATCTTACACGTAGAGGATGATGAAGATATTGTGGCTATTATGCAGATGCAATTAGGGCCGAAGTTTCATTATCACCAGGCGGGTACCTTAGCAGAGGCAAGAACAAAATTAAGGTCAAACCGCTATGATTTAGTGTTATTGGATATTGGTTTACCGGACGGTAACGGTTGGCAACTGCTGCCTGATCTGCAATTGTCACATGCAAAAGTGCCGGTGATTGTTTTTTCAGCGCAGGATGTCAGTGTAAATCAAAGAAACCAGGCAACCGCCGTGTTTGGCAAAACTAAAGTTGAACCGACAGCCTTGGTAGAGCAAATTGGTCAGATGCTAGGTATGAAATAACCCAAAGCCGGAGCCTACATGCAGTTAGAGAAAATTTTACATATCGAAGATGACGAATCGATTCGCATCATCGTCGAAATGGCGTTGGTTGATTTATCAGGATACACCATATGCGCTTGTGAAAGTGGTGCTGAGGCGATAGCGCAGGCCGAACAATTTGCCCCGGATTTAATATTGTTAGATGCAATGATGCCAGGCATGGATGGGCTACAAACCCTGGTGAAACTTCGGGAAAAAGATAATTGTCGCCAAACGCCTGTGGTATTTATGACGGCTCGTATCCAACAAGCTGAAAAACAACAGTATTTTGATGCCGGAGCTGTCGCAGTCATCGAGAAACCGTTCGAAGCCACCCAACTCGGCGATGAATTAGCGGCAATTTATCAGCGTTACTTGTTAACACTTACGCCAACCAATCTGGAGTAGTCGATGCAAGTACCGGCGCTACCACTGACTGAACATGAACGCTTGCTGGCGTTACAACTGACAGGCTTGTTGGACACTGAATCTGAACCACGTTTTGATCGCATTACCCACCTGGCCCGGTTAGTTTTAGGCAGCGAAATCGTATTGATTTCCTTGGTAGATAGCGAGCGGCAATGGTTTAAATCAAAGCAGGGTCTGGATGCTTGTGAAACCGGTCGTGACATTTCCTTCTGCGGGCACGCCATTTTAGGTCATGGTATTTTTGAAATTCCGGACACGCTGTTAGATAGCCGTTTTGTCGATAATCCATTGGTAACTCAGGCGCCTTTTATTCGTTTTTATGCTGGCGTGCCATTATCGCGCTCGGGCGAGCAGATTGGCACCTTGTGTTTTATTGACTCAAACCCCCGCACTTTGACCGCCAAAGAACGTGAAATTGCTACAGAATTTGCCAAAATCGTGGAGCAGGAAATTGAAGATCGTTTGCAAGATCAAGCGCATCGGCAATTAGCGGCCAGTGAGCTGATGCACCGTTCGGTGCTCGAAGGCACCCGCATCGGTACCTGGCAGTGGAATGTTCAAACAGGGGAAACGTTATTTAACCAACGCTGGGCGGAAATTGTCGGATATACCCTGACAGAACTTGCCCCTATTTCAATTGACACCTGGTTAAAGCTGGCGCATCCGGCGGATTTAACTGAATCAGCGGCATTACTACAGGCGCACTTTGACGGGCTCAGTCCTTTTTATGATGTGAAATGCCGGATGCTGCATAAAGACGGCCATTACGTATGGGTGCATGACCGCGGTCGTGTGGTTTCCTGGACGTCGGATGGCAAGCCGCTGATGATGTATGGCACTCATGCTGACATTACTGAACAAAAAAACAGCGAGCTGGCGTTGTTACAAAGCAGAGACCAGTTCCAAACGCTGGTCACTAATATCCCTGGCATTACTTATCGCTGTCTGGCTGATGAGAATTGTACCATGCTGTTTATGAGCGGACACATTGATCCACTCTCTGGCTACCCGGCATCTGATTTTATTGATAATGTCGTACGCAGTTATGCCAGCATTATTCACCCGGATGATCAAGATTGGTTAGCACAAGCCGTTAACGATGCGATTACCAGCCATAGCCCATGGCAGCTCACTTACCGGGTGTTACACGCTGATGGCTCGGTACGCTGGGTCGAAGAGCGCGGTAAGGCTGAATATGATGCCGGCGGTCAGGTTGCATTTCTTGATGGTTTGATTCTGGATGTCAGTAATGAAAAAACATTACAAGAAAGATTAGTCAAACTGACGCAGCAACTGCCTGGTGTTGTCTATCAGTTTCAGTTATGGCCGGATGGCCGAACGGCTTTTCCATATGCCAGCCCAGCAATCGAAAAGATTTATGGTTTAAAAGCTGAAGATGTGAAAACCGATGCATCGCAGGCCTTTGCCAAAATTTTCCCAGAGGATTTAGCCGCCATCAGCCAAAGTATTGATGAATCGCGGCAACAGCAAAAAATCTGGCAGCAAGAATATCGGGTATTTGATGATGAAAAACGGTTGAAATGGTTGTCTGGTCGGGCTACGCCTGAACTAAAACCTGATGGCAGTACTTTATGGCATGGCTACATTGAAGATATTACCCAAACCAAAGAATATTACCTGCAACTGGAAGCGTTAAATCAGCAATTAAAAGTCGCGCAGCAATGTCTCGATTTAGCCAGTGAACAAGCCAAAATTGGCTACTGGCAGGCCTCATTAAAAGATGGTTCCTTGTGGTGGTCGCCAATTATTTATCAGATTTTTGGTTTTGACCCCAACGCCATTACGCCGAGTGTGGCACTGTTTAAGAGCGCAGTTCACCCCGATGATCTTGTCAAAGTGGAACAGAGCGAACAACAGGCTCGACTGACTGGTATCCATAATGTGGTGCATCGCATCATCCGCCCAGACGGCGAAGTGCGATGGGTGCATGAGCTGGCGCAACTGCTGCCAGAGGAACAAAACCCTGATTTGATGCTGATTGGTTCAGTGCAGGACATTACCGACCGAATGAAATTACAACAGGTAAAAGATGAATTTATTTCAACGGTGAGCCATGAACTTAGAACACCATTAACGTCAATTCATGGCGCACTAAGCCTGTTACAGACCGGTAGTTTAGTGCAGCTACCGCCCAAAGCAGAAAAATTGATTGGTATTGCCAGTAGTAATTGCCAGCAACTCAGCCGGCTGATCAACGACTTACTCGATATCGAGAAACTGGTGGCCGGGAAAATGTTGTTTGAAATGAAAGATATGAATATCTCGCCTGTCCTTAAAAGAGCTATTAATGACCATCAACCATACGCCGCGCAACAAAACATTTTGTTAGTACTGGAACTACCGTCGCAAGTTGAAAAGTGCCTGCTGCGGGTGGACGAGCACCGGTTGATGCAAGTTCTTACTAATTTACTGTCCAATGCCGTAAAGTTTTCGCCGGTGGGGGGCAAAGTTATACTGTCAGCCACTCTGGTCGGAGAGCAAATGGAGATTGCCGTGCAGGACCAGGGCCCGGGCATTTCACCAGAATTTGCCCAGAAAATTTTTCAACGATTTTCACAAGCCGATGCCAGCAGCGCCAAAATGAAAGGTGGTACCGGTTTGGGCTTGGCGCTTTGTAAAGAATTGGTTGAAGCGATGCAAGGTACGATAGGATTTGATTCAGAACTTGGCAACGGTGCACGGTTTTATATAAGTCTCCCAATTTTGGAGCTTCCACAGTCCTGAACAACCAAACTATAGGAGTACAGCATTTGCCGACGAAAAAATCTCTTGTCGAAATTCAGCAAGCTATGGCCGCATTACAAGCTAATTTTTGGACAACGTTGGGCTTAAAATCTGCGCAGTTTACCGAGGCAGCACGGCAGCTTGGGCAGGGCGATTTGACTGTATTACCTGCAATTATTAGTCTGGCGCATCAACTGGCTGGCTCCTGTGGCACTTTTCAGTTTCAGCATTTAGGCCATCTGGCCCGGCAAATTGAAGTGCACGCGATCAGTGCGCATCGTGCACAACTGGCTGAGCCTCATATTCTGGAACCTTTGGTAGAATCGATTGCGCGTTTTGTTGCGGAAGTGAGCCAAGGCGCTGCTGAGCCTGGCTTTCAGGTTGAAAATCAACTTTCACTACCACAGCAGCGACAAGATATTTGGCTGGTTCTTGCACCCTCAGCGTTACGGGATGAATTAAACGCCCAGCTGCATGCTTTTGGCTATCAGATAACCATATTTGATAATTTTTCTGAATGCGTCAGCGCCCTTCGAAAACAAGCTCCTGCTTTGTTATTTTGCGCAGCAACCCTTGCTGAACAAAGCTTATTTAACCAGTACGAATTACTACAGAGTGTGAATGAAAAACAGTCATGGTTGATGATTTTTTCCGAAGAAGACAGCTTTGAAATTCGGATAGAGAGCGTTCGGTACAAAGCACAGGGTTGTTTTGTATCGCCGTTAGATATTCCAAGTATGCTGCAGCGGATCAGTAAGTTATTTGATGAAAATACTTTTTCGGACAAAAAAGTGAGTATTCTGGATGACGATCTACTGTTAGCGGAGCATTACAGCTGGGTATTAGAATCTGCTGGGTTTGAAGTGCAGGTGATTCGTGATCCTGACCAAATCATTGCTGAATTAGTCGCTTTTAAACCGGATGTTTTATTGCTGGATATGCATATGCCAGCTTTTTCTGGAGCTGAAATTTCCGGTGTTATCCGGCAATATGATTCGCTCAGTAGTCTGCATATTACTTTCTTATCGGCAGAGCATGATATTCAGCAACAATTGCAGGCATTGTCGTTTGGTGCGGATGATTTTATTACCAAACCCATTTCAAATGACAATTTGGTGACTTCCGTCAAATTAAGGCTTGCCCGAAATCGTGAAATTAAATCGTTGATTGAACGTGACAGCCTGACAGGGTTAGTCAAACACGCTGCAATCAAAGAAGCGGTAATGACTGAGTTTGACCGGATGAGCCGTAGTGGCGAGCATTTTTGTATAGCCATGGTCGATTTAGATCATTTTAAACAGGTGAACGACAATTATGGTCATGCGATGGGCGACACCGTGATTAGTACCATTGCCACCTTGTTAAGGAAAAGACTGCGACGCAGTGACAGAGCCGGCCGTTATGGCGGGGAAGAGTTCCTGGTTGTATTGCCAAAATGTGGTGCTGACGACGCAAAATTGCTGCTCGATAACATCTTGGCATCGTTCAGAGAGATCCACTTTAGTTCGGGATCACAACACTTTTCCTGTACTTTCTCTGCTGGTATTGTTTCCAGTATTGGCGAGTATGCCAACGCAGAAATAATGATGAATGCTGCGGATGAAATGCTTTATCAAGCGAAACATCAAGGGCGTAATCAAGTGCGTATTAGGACTGAAAATGTGGTGGTAGATTGAATTTAGTTATCTAAATAGGGAATGATTAACTGGGTTCACGAAAAAACGAATGTCCGCAAATAAGGCAAAGCAGAGATTCTTTTTTCGAGAGTGCCTGCTTTGAACAGCCGCAATTCGCTCTTAGCTGACCAGAAAGTAACTGGGTGACTGAATCGACCAGACTTTCTTGGGCAGTTTGTTGCATAATTAAATACTGCTTTTCAAATACAGTAAGAGGCAGATCACCACTGTACCCATGTTATCGTTTTCGACCATGAATTTATTACGCCGTGAGGCGACAATTCATTTGATGCTGATGAATTCGTCGGCATCAAAATAAATTCCTGGCTTGTTGTGAGCTCCATTGGGGGCGCTAACAACAGCTTTTGTTACTCTCCATTTGGCATTAATCGGCTCTGAGGCTATGCCTGAAGAAAACCCATGCTAGATGCTGCGACCTGTTTGTAAACTGCAGATGAGGAGGTAAATACCATGAGCAGACATGCGTCCGCATCACACGTCCTTGCTGTTGCACGGTGGCTGACCGGCTATTTTGCAGATTCAGGGAGCGCGAACGAGGAGATAATCCGGCGATATGTTCGGCATCAAGACAAAGTAGCTTGTGAAGATGAAGCGCGGTAAATGATGTGGGATATGGAGCCACATTAAACTAGCCCCCTTCCAAGATTTTTTTTTCACTGAGGTGACGTTCAGTAAAGTCGAATTGGTGCCCAGGAGCTAGTACGCAACCGTCTGTAGATCGGCTAGAACGGTTGTACCCGAGTTTTTAAATATCATTCTTAAACTCAGAGGCACTGGATTCAGTGTCTTCTGCAATTTCTAAAAAATCCCCTACATCACATTTCAGATAACGGCACAGCGTCTCTAAAGTCTCAAAGTCGATCCTTGTTGTTGTTTCATGATACAGGCGGGTCAGTGTGCTGCGGTTGATCCCGGTCTCGCGCATTACATCAGCTAGCTTTAATTTTCGAGCACCCAATAGTGCTGACAAGTTGCATTTTATCACTTTAAAGATCTCAAATAATTCTCTAGAGACACATTTTGCACTTGACAAGTGTCTTTGGAGTCGACTAATGTCTCTCTAGAGAAGCAAAATGCTTCCTTCAGAGGAGCTTGTAGTATGACACAAACTGTTGTTAGGTCGAAAGCTTTACACTCAATAAAAACATCAGTGGCTAAGTTGCTGAGTTTGGTTGGCACCAACATCAAAGGAGTCCTGTGATGATTGTTATTGAACAAATCCAGCAATATAAGCAGTTTCAACTTATGCAGCGCTACCAACGTCAAACCCGGCAGTTGGCAACTTATCTGATCACTTCACTCTTTATAGAACCACACGGGAGCCAGTTGTCTCAGGTGATAACTCCGGCCGAACCAACGGATAACACAGAGTTTGTCCTCAATTGGGTGCGACAAGAAGTTTGTTGTAGCAGTTGCTTTCAGGAAGCTGATTTTAAAGCGTTACAGCATGAATTTGTGCGTTGGCTACTGAGTCATGATATTCCGGTAGGAGAACTGCAATGAACAACCCACATCAGATGTACGGTATTTTTCAGGTTTGGTTGGGTAACTTTGTCACTGCCGACCAGGGTTGGGAAGCAATGCAGCTTCGAAATGTTCCACGCAAACACCCACGATTTTTTTATCCGTACACCAAGCTGGGCCAACGTGGTTTGCTGCGCCTGAACACTCTCTCCGAACAGGCGTTTTGCCAAAAACTGGCACACATGGGCTGCATTCCGGCATCGCTACTGTTGGGCTATAGCCTAACCCGGCAGTATGGTGACACTGGCCGGGTGATTTGCGAAATCAGTGGTTATCAATATGCCTTTCTCGGTATTGAAGCCATCCTTCAACACTACACAGAACCCGGTTTTTATGAAGAGATGGTGCTGTTTTTCGGCGATAATCTTCTGCTTGATGTTTGCTGGTATTTACTCAGAAGTTATGAGCCACTTGGGTTAGACCACAGCGACCTTCCCGTGATGCAGTTCTGTAGGATGGTGACCAGCGATAGCCTCAGTTATCTGCGGTTGGACTCGTGAGCAAGAGGAGGCAAAACATGCAAACTTTAATACCTGTGCCGGCCCACTCCGGCAAAAGCGATAACGAGATTGTTTTGCTCGACCCAGCAAGGCTGGCAGATTGGCATGGGGTTGATAGAAACTCCCCCAAGGTTCTGTGCAAAACTGCTATTTATGGCAATCACGCCGCCGGCTGGAGCCTCTACCTGCACGAAAACGGCTGTTACGAGTGGTTGATTGGGTCTGATGTTGTGGGCAGCAGCAGTGGGGCATTGGATGTGATCGCAATACTTGGTCACAACCTTTGCCTGATGCCCTGGCAAAAACTGATTTTTTGCAACGAAGGTGTGGCCTGCACAGCAATTTCGTACATCCAGCTACCAGGTATGGCGCAGACCGACTGACAGTACTTGCTTAGGTGTTGCAAGCCTCGGTTGTTTTGAGAACAATCGGGGCTTTTTAATGGGCTGCTTTTGTTTGAAGTATGCCGCCAGCAGTCAGGCCTTTTCCGCCAAGTATCGTCCAAAACTGAGCGGTATTGGCTTTGTTTCCCTACGGTCACTTGATTTAGTTGTTGGTATTTCGGTAACGCATCCAGTCATAAATCAAAATCTCATTTGAGATAACGAATCGAACGGGCGATCAGGATAAAGGGTAGGGTTGTAGTGTAGTTTTCTTAGTTGTCCTCCATCGTCGTCATTAGGCTGAGGCTTACATTGCAACAGTCTCGAGTTTGATAATTAGATAAGCATACAAAAAATTCTGAACCAGACCATCTGGTTTAAGTGGTTATGATTTGGGGCTCACTTGACTGATGTACCTGATACATAAACGTTTATTTTAGACAATCCTAAACTGATAGGATATAAAGTCTATTCAGGGAATCAATTAGTAAAACTCAGCCATGGAATGTTATATCAAATTTCTTTTTCTTTGCTTTTTTACCCTTCACTTTGCTTTGCATATGACCCAGTACCGCTAGACGCGAACCTCAATCTTCAGGGTGTACAAGGTTATGCTAAATATTTTGAAGATTCGAAATCAAGTTTCAAACACCCGGCCGAATTTACTGAGGAAGCCGATTGGCAGGTATTAACACAGCAAAAAGTTCATGTTGGAGCATCAACATCTTCCTACTGGTTAAAATTTGATGTGATTAATACATCCAAAGAAAGCAGAAACTTATATTTATCACATGAACTGGCATTTTTAGATTTTTTCGAAATCTTCTGGTTTGAGCAAAACGCATGGCAATACAGACGTGTATCAGGTCAGGAGCCATTTAACCAGCGTGAAATCAATTTTTCTCGGCCAACAATCAAGGTGTCAGTACCACCAGGACAGGCATATTCACTGTATGCCAGATTCTCAAACAATCATTTGGAGCACAGCAGTCTCAAGTTGGACCTGTGGTCAGAATCCGTTTATCAAGATTACAAAGCCTCTAGTATTTTTAATAATGCAATTTTTATAGGTATAGCGGCAGCAATATGCATCATTTGGGGGATTTTTTACCTTGTATTACGACAACCCCGTTTCCTGGCTTACTCAGTTTTTATGGGATTCGTCTGCGGGTATTACATTGCGTACTCAGGCTTCGGTTATCAATTTTTCTATCCTGACTATCCAGTAATTCACGACCGTCTTTATCTTGTGATGTTGATAGGTGCATCGAGCTTTAGTTTTCTGTTTGCCCGATTACATTTGGAACCTGGTCGAAAAGGGTTTAAAAAGATTGATAAGCTTTTAACATGGCTCTTTTTGGTTGGTGTTTTATTAACGGTCCAGGCAATTTTTAGATTCTCTGATCCCTTAGCAGTTGTAAGTGCGATGAGTTATTCCGGTTTGTTACTCGTTAACACCATCGTAGGTTTTACAGTTTGGCGACGCTTTAAGGAGGATTTTGCATTTTGGTTTATGCTTGGTTGGGCCCTGGTTGGCATCTCCATGTTTGTTCTGATGCTTTTTTATGCCCTTGGGGTTGGCGCTAATATTTTTTCGAATGATGCAGCCCATTTATTAGGGAAAGCCATTGTTCTTATTGATGGTATTACGCTTTCTATATCTCTGGCCCGATGGTTTCAAACACAACAAGAGCATAAAACCAAAGCTGAATTTGCAGCAATAACAGACCCTCTGACCGGATTGTTTAACAGACGGGCTCTGGACCATAAACTTTCTGAGTTAAATGAACCTCATGTTGCAGGTCGACCAATATGCCTCGCGGTGCTTGATATTGATCATTTTAAATTAATCAATGACACCCATTGGCATGCAGTAGGCGATCTTGTTTTGAAAAATGCTTCCAGGATCATTTCTCAGTGCATCAGGCCGCATGATATTGCTTGCAGGATTGGTGGCGAAGAATTTGTCGTGATTTATTCAGACTGCTCAACGGCAGATGGAATTCAGATTGCGTAAAGGATCAGGAGTAAGTTTGAAAGCGAACCAACGAATACCGGCCAGGAGCTTATAACGCATACTATTAGCATCGGCTTAGTCACAAGTAATTCAAACTCCATACCCGATTATGAGTCTGAATTTAAGAAGGCGGACCATGCTTTATACCAAGCGAAACGAGAGGGGAGAAATAGAGTTGTAATCTCGGCAAGTAGTTTTTAATGCTATCCGGGATTCACTGTGAGGTATGACCTTGATGCCCTAATAGAGATTATGAGGATTGCTTCGCACTGCGATTTATTGACAATCGTCAAAATTATGCGACCATAACTGTATATAAATACAGTTATGGTGGTTATGTCGATTTTATTTCTTGGCCAGTCGGGCATTCGCAGTGCATTGCAGCTGCCTTTATTTGTCAGCAGAGTCTCGGCTGGTTTTCCATCGCCTGCTCAGGATTATATTGAGCAAACTCTGGATTTAAATGAGCTCTGCATCAAACGACCTGCCGCGACTTTTTTTGTGCGCGTTGATGGTGACTCAATGATTGATGCCGGGATTTTCCACAACGATATCCTGGTGGTCGACCGATCTGTGAAAGCTGTGCACGGGGATATTGTGGTGGCGCAGGTTGATGGAGAGTTTACCGTGAAAGAGCTGTGTTTAAAGCCCAGTTTAATGCTAGTACCGCGCAACAGCTGCTATCAGCCCATTTGCCTGACCAATAACAGTGAACTGCAAATTTTTGGTGTAGTGACCAATGTAATTCGGCAGATGACCCGCTCACACAAAGCGCCTTAACCGTGAACAAAATCTTTGCTCTCGTTGATTGCAATAATTTCTACGCATCCTGCGAGAAGTTATTCAGACCGGATTTAGCCAATCATCCTGTGGTGGTGCTGTCTAATAACGACGGCTGCGTCATTGCCCGTTCACTTGAAGCTAAAGCGCTCGGTATTAAAATGGGAGTGCCGTACTTTCAGGTTCGCGATCTGGTTGATAAGCATGGAATTGTAGTGTTTTCATCTAACTATACGTTGTATGCCGATATCTCGTCCCGTGTGATGTCAACGTTAGAACAGCTGGCGCCAGCGGTGGAAGTTTATTCAATTGACGAGGCGTTTCTCGATTTAAGCGGTGTAGGGCAGGCCGTACCGCTGTCAGAGCTGGGTCTTCAAATTAGGCAAACCATTCAAGACTGGATTGGGATGACGGTATGCGTTGGCATGGCGCCGACAAAAACCCTGGCCAAGCTTGCTAACCATGCAGCCAAAAAGTGGCAGAAAACCGCGGGCGTGGTTGACTTAACCAGCAAAGAACGGCAACGCAGGTTGATGGCTTTGCTACCGGTCAGTGAAGTCTGGGGAATTGGCGGTAAACTGACAAAACGACTGAACGAGCTGGGTATTCACACAGCGCTGCAGCTGGCAGATGCATCTCCAAAAATGCTTCGCAGACAGTTTTCAGTGGTGATAGAGCGAACTGTGGCCGAACTTAACGGCGAGTCGTGCCATGCGCTTGAGGACGTGGCTTTCAAAAAAAAGGAAATTATAAGCTCACGTGCTTTTAGTGAGCGAATCACTGAGTTCAACCAAATGCAGCAAGCCGTCTCCGAATACGTTCATCGCGCAGCTGAAAAACTACGTCATCAAAAATCCAGGGCCAAACAACTAACTGTTTTTATCCGAACCAGCCCGTTTAGTAATCACAACCAGGATCCGTTTTACAGCAATTCAGCAACCGGTATGTTGGTGAGTCCGAGCGATGACACCCGTGATTTTCTTCATCTGGCTGCAGAGCTGTTGAAAAAAATCTGGAAAAACAATTATCGATACGCCAAAGCTGGCGTGATGCTGGCAGATTTTTATGACGAAGGCGTAGAGCAGCTACAACTATTCTCGGATAAAACCCGCCGTCACATCAGTGATCAATTAAAGGAAAACATTACCGTAAATAGAGCGGCACTGATGAGAGTTATGGATGAAATCAACCACGGCGGCAAAGCCAAAGTGTTTTTTGCGGCGAAAGGTATTCAGCAAGACTGGGCAATGAAACGCCAGCTGTTATCGCCGGCCTATACCACCAAATGGGCGGACCTTCCTAAGGCGCACTAAGAGCGAGATGCAAATATGAAGATCAAAGGATCTCGAAAATAACGGATGTTAGCTTTGCCTTATTTGTGGACATTCGTTTTTTCGTGAGCTCTGAGATTCTCTTCCAAATTAGTTGGCTAAATTCAGTTGGCCACCGCCC
>FWPV01002116.1_pt1 | contig 43942 bp, 44 predicted proteins | sample 2228371 | NCBI WGS metagenome assembly FWPV01 (sample SAMEA103939776, study PRJEB20133) | metagenome
GGGGGGCTCATCGCCGGCACGGTGAAGTCGGCCCTGGGCATCGGGCTGCTTTTGGCCGAGGGCATCGGCGACACCCTGCGGGTCTCCCTGACCCGGGATCCGGTGGAGGAGGTGCGGGTGGGCTATGAGATATTGCGGGCCCTGCACCTTCGGGAGCGGGGGGTGGAGCTCATCTCCTGCCCCACCTGCGGCCGCTGCCAGATCGACCTCTTCGGCCTGGCGGAGGAGACGGAGCGGCGCCTGCTGGCCGTGGCCGCGCCCCTGAAAGTGGCCATCATGGGCTGCGTGGTGAACGGCCCCGGCGAAGCCCGGGAGGCGGACGTGGGCATCGCCGGCGGCAAGGGCGTGGGGGCCCTGTTCAAGAAAGGGGAACTGGTGCGCCAAGTGCCGGAAGACGAGCTGCTCGCGGCCCTGCTGGCGGAAGTGGCGGCCCTCACGGGTGAGCCGGTGCCGTGACGACCCGGCTGCCTGGTTGACGCCGGAGCAATGGGGCCCGCGGGCCGAATCCGGAGAAAACCGGCCGGCCCTGGGCTGCTTAGGCCGGCGGCAGGCTTCGGAAGAGCCGGGGCCACAGCCCCGGAGGCGGGTTCTCCACTACCCGGGGCGAAAGGGCAGTGGCAATGAACGAAGGGGGGTGCCGGGTCCTTGCATTCGGGATGTGCCCCCGTCTCTTGGGGCACGAGGGGATTTTTTCCTTGACATCTCCATCATACCGGGTGTAATGGAACTCTAAGCCAGCAAAAGGGGGAGGGGAAATGGCACACACAAAACTTGTCAGGGTGCTTCTGGCGGTGGGCCTGATGTTGGGCCTCAGCCTCACCGCCTGGGCCGACAACGGCGCCCCGGTGCAACCGGACAACCCTTATGTGGGGGTCATCAAGAACCACACCAAGAAAGATGTGCAAGTCCCATCCCTCAACAGCCTGGGCACCATTACCGTGCCCGCCAAGGGATGGGTGGAATACCGGGTCTGGACCGAGCAGTTCGACCTCATCGGCTATGTTGACGGCCAGCCTTACCACTGCCAGAAAATCACGGTGGACCCGGACAAATATCAGCTTTTCTGCAAGTCCTACGATTTCCTGGCGGAAATCCGCAAAGATGAACCGGCTCCGGTGAAAAAGCTGAAAAAGCGCATCAAGCGCAAGAAGCGCAGCGGCCCGGCGGTGGAGGGTTTGGGCTGACGGTGCCGGGCGGGCTTTAGCCGCCCACGGTGAAGAAGGCGATGGGGAAAGAATTGCGGGGCAGACTGCGGGCTGCCCCGTTTTTTTTTGGCAATTTGCAGGCCGCCGGGGCGGTTAAAAGACCTTTTTCGTATCCAGGAGCAGGGTCACCGGGCCGTCGTTGATGAGGCCCACCTCCATCATCTGGCGGAAGCGGCCCGTGGCCGTGCGGACTCCCAGGTCCCGCAGGGCCTGGACCAGCTCTTCGTAGAGCCGCTCGGCCAGCTCCGGGGGGGCGGCCTGGTCGAAGGAGGGCCGCCGCCCCTTGCGGCAGTCCCCCAGGATGGTGAACTGGCTCACCACCAGGGCTTCGTAGCCCAGGTCCAGGAGCGACCGGTGCATGAGGCGCTCGCCCTCTGAAAAGAGGCGCAGATGGGCCAGCTTCTGGGCCAAGGCCGCGACGTCCGTCTGGGTGTCGTCCGCCGCCACCCCGGCCAGCACCAGCACGCCCGGGCCGATGCGCCCCACTTCCTCGCCGTTCACCCGCACCCAGGCCTCTTTCACCCGCTGCACCACGGCCCGCATATCCTGCTCCTCAAAGAACGAGGAGGCGCCAGGGGCTTGGTTTCCGCGCCATCCTTTCAGCCTCCCGCTCCCCGCAAAAATCTTCCCGGCAAACTTACCCCAAGGGCCTGAAGGGTGTCAAGTCGGGGCCGGGGGTGAGAGCACTGGACCCCCAGCCCGCCCTTGCTTCGGGAAGGGAATTAGGCTAATTTGATAACCGGTGGAGCACTCAGCGGCATCGGCCCCGCAAGCGCCCTGCGACATACGGCCCCAGTAAGGTGGTGAGCCAGACCAGGATCAGGAGTCTGCCGGCAAAAATATTATACTCCTGGAGGAAGACCGAGAGGGGCAGCCCCGCCACCCAAAGTCCCAGGGAGACCTCCAGCAGGTTGCCGAGCACCGTCCAGAAGGCCCCCAGGGCCAACAGTTCCCTTCGGGAAACGGGATCGGCAAGGCGGGCGAGGAAGGTGTCAATGATGATAAAGATCAGGAGACTGAGGGTCACCGCACTGAGGGCCCCGGCCGCGGCTTCCCCCAAGAGGCGAGCCAGGGCAATCTCCCGGAAGGCCCCGTTCAACATGGCCGCCAGCGCCATAATGCCCCAAACCGGCAGGGCATAAACCCACAATTTGCGGTTGAAAGACATGCCCTAACAATCTCCCGGAGCGCAAAGCAAAGAACACCCCCTTATGTGGCCCTATCTCCTCAAGCGCCTGGCCCTCATGGTTCCCATGCTCCTGGGAATCACCCTGATTTCCTTTGTGGTCATCCAACTGGCGCCGGGCACCCCCACGGAAATCCAGACCACCCTGAACCCCAAGGCGAGCCTGGAGGCCCAGCAGCGCCTCCGGGAGCTCTACGGCCTGGACCAGCCCCTGATGGTGCAATACTGGCGGTGGCTCAAGCGTCTGGCGGTGCTGGACTTCGGCCTGTCGTTCTCCCCGGACCGGCGGCCGGTGTGGGACAAGATCCGGGAGCGCCTCGGCATCACCATCTCCATCAACCTCCTGGCCCTGACCCTCATCCTGGCGGTGGCCATCCCCATCGGGGTCCTCTCGGCCACGCGGCCGCATTCCTGGTTCGACCGGGGCACCACCCTGTTCGTCTTTTTCGGCTTCGCCATGCCCGGCTTCTGGCTGGCCCTGCTCCTCATCATGCTCTTCGGCGTCCACCTGGACTGGCTGCCCATCTCCGGGCTCACCTCGCTGCAGTACCAGCAGTTCACCTGGTGGCAGAAAATCCGGGACGTGGCGGCCCGGATTTTGCTGCCGGTGATCGTCTCGGCCTTCGGGGGCCTGGCGGGCATGTCCCGGTATATGCGGGGCAACATGCTGGAAGTGGTGCGCCAGGACTACATCACCACCGCCCGGGCCAAGGGTCTGCCCGAAGGCACGGTGATCTTCAAACACGCCCTGAGAAACGCGCTGCTGCCGGTGATCACCATCCTGGGCCTGTCGGTGCCCGGCCTCATCGGGGGCAGCGTCATCGCCGAATCCATTTTCGCCATCCCCGGCATGGGGCAACTCTTCTACGGCGCGGTCATGGCCCGGGATTACCCTCTGGTTATGGGGGAACTGGTCATCGGCGCGGTCCTGACCTTGCTGGGCAACCTCCTGGCTGACGTGGGCTACGCCCTGGTGGATCCCCGCATCCGGGCGGGGTAGAGCCCGGCCTTGGCCCCGGGGCCGCGCCTGCGGCCGGTCGCCGGCCCCTTTCCCCCGCTCACTCGCCCCGGGCGGCGGTGTCGGGTGGCGGGCCGGGCTCCGGCACCGGGGGGGCGGCGGGGATTTTCGATTCCCGGATCTTTTCCTTCAGCGCCGCAATGGCTTGGGTTTGGCGGTCCTTGGCGGCCCTCAGGTCATGGGCTTTCAGCACTGCGTCGCGCACCGGCTCGGTAAGCATGGGGTTGACTTCCCCGGCTTCCAGGGCCAGGTGCACTTCTTTCCCCAGGCGGCGCCAAGCCCGGTTCAGGCGCCGCTGCTGCCACCAACCCGCGGCCAGGCGGGCGAGAATCAAGAGACGGCGCCAGCTGTTCAGGGCAAAGCGGCTGGCCAGGCGGCCGGCACCGCCAGCCACTTCTCCGGCTTTCTCCAAAAATGCGGCACTCATGGGAGACTCCTTTTCGACGAAACGGCCTTGCCGGGGCGCCCGCGGCCCAGAACTTCCTCCAGGGAGCGGCTGATGCCGGCCACGTGGCTTCCGGGCCAATAGACCCGGCGGCAGGCGGGACAGACAAAAAACTCTTTCTGGGTGAGGAAAACGTGCTCGGGCACCCGGGCTCGGGCCTCCTCCCGGGGAAGCTCTGCAAGGGGGGCGTTGCAGCGCACACAGCGGCTCAGGGGCCTGAAGGTCCGGCGGGAGAGTTTGAGGCGGCGACACACCTCCCGGAGCTGCTCCTTTGGCAACCCGGCGGTCAGGCACAGCACGTCCCCCCGCCCGAGCTGGGCGAAAGCCCGATTGACCGTCAGGATCACCGTGTCTGCGGCCGGCGGCGGCAATTGTCCGGGCCTGAGCACCCGTCCGGCGGCGTCGAAGCCCAGAAACCGCAGCCACTTGGCCAGTCCGCCCAACGGCGCGTCCACCAGGAATTTCATGGCTGTTTCGGCAGGGCCCGCCGGGCAGGACCGGGCACCGGCCCCTGCCTCCCTCCCCGCCCACTGCGGGTGCCGGCGGTCAGCGGCCGGCAGTCAACTGGCGACACTGCCTCGGCCTTTCCTTGGGCGGGCCCTGACCACTGCGGTCGGCCCCTACCACGGCGTTTCGGTGATGCCCGGGGGCCGGGGCACAGTGAAGTCGGCCGGGGTCAGGGGCGGGTTGACGGTGAGGTCGCCGAAGGCCACCCGCAATTCGCTCTCCGGGTTGGCGGTGAGCACCTTCACCTGTTTGGGTCGGCCCCCGGGCCCGGCAAAATCGCTGAATTCGGCGCTGAATCGGGGCCGCCCGTCCGGTCCGAACCACTCCTGCTTCCGGGGCTGGCCGCCCGGGGCCACCCAGAGCCTTTCTTTCAGGCTGCCGTCCGCATTGTTCCAGGTCATCACCAGGTCCCGGTCTGCCCCCGTCTCCTGCCAAGCGGTGGGCGGCTCCTGGCTGAAGGGGACGCTGCCGGCCAACAGCCTGACGCACTGGGACAGGGTTACCCCCGGGGGGATAAAGGCGGCCAGAGCCTGGGGCGTGGCCGGGCCGGTGAAGAGTTTCCCTTCCCGGGGAAAGAGCACCTCCACCCGCGTCCCGTCGCTGGCGAAGCTCAGGAGGGACCGCCCGAAGAGGTCGGTCACGTCCACCCGCAGGGATGACGGCAGGCTGGCCTTCACCAAGCCGCTGCCGGAGTAGCTGCGGCCCGGCGCGATGAGGGTGAGACGCGCCCGGGACTGCAAGCCCTTCAGGCCCTCCTGCCGGGCCCTGAGGGCGGCCAGGACCTCCCCGGGTTCGGCCGCCGGCGGCGGTGGAGGGGGGGGCAGTGAGCGGCAGGACGCCAGCCCCGCAGCCGCCAGCAGGACCAGGAACAGGAGGCGCTTCATAGCGTCGGGTGCTGGAGCCTCTGCTCCAAGTCTTGGATCTTCTTCCGCAATCGGGGGATGTCCGGGCCTTCCAGGTCCAAGGCCCGGCGATAGAGCTTCAGGGCGTCGTGGTAGCGCTTCTGTTTCAGATAGGCGTCCCCCAGGTGCTCCGCCACGGTGGCGTCGGAGGGCAGCTTCTCGAAGGCCCGCTTCAGTTCATACACCGCCTTGTCATACTGGCCCTTCTTGTAATACACCCACCCCAGGCTGTCGATGATGTGGCCGCTGTCAGGTTTGAAGCGCAGGGCGGCCCGGATGAGGCGCTCGGCCTCGTCCAGCCGGATTCCCTCTTCCGCATAGGTATAACCCAGGAAGTTCAAAGCGTCCGGGTTGTCCGGGTCCAGCTCCAGGACCTTCTTGATCTGCTGGATGCTCTCCTCCCGCCGCTTTTGCTTTTCGTAGATCATGGCCAGGCGCAGGTGCATCTCGGTGGAGCGGGGGAGCTTCTCCAGGCCCTCCTCCAACACCGCCTGGGCCCGGTGCCACATGCCCTCTTCCTCGTAATAGAAGGCCAGGGCCAGGTGCACTTCCTCCCGGTCGGGGGCCTGGGCCTTGACTTCTTCCAGGAGGCGCCGGGTCTGCTCCTTGTCCTGTTGCTGATAGCTGATATACGCCAGCCGCAGGCGGGCCTGGACGTAATGCTCGGATTTGGCGCCCACCGCCTGGTATTCCTGCCTGGCCCCGTCCAGATCGCCCTTCTCTTCCAGGGCCAGGCCGATGAGATAGCGTACCCGCTCCCCGTACCGGGGCTTCAGCAGGAGCTGGCGGAATTCCCGGATGGCTTCGTCGTAATACTTCTGCTCCAGATAGATGACCCCGATTTGCAGAAGCGCCGCGGGGTCGTTTTTCTCCAGGCTGCGGACCTTGTTGAAGGCCCGGGTGGCTTCCGGCTGGTGCCGGGCCATGAGGTGCAACCGCCCGATGCTGGCCCAGGCCCGGGAATTCTGGGGTTGCAGCCTGAGGATGCGGCGATAGTAAGTCAAAGCCCGGGGATAGTGCTTTTCCCGCTCCGCTACCTGGGCCAGATCGAACAGGGCGGGGATGAATTCCGGCTCCAGTTCCAGGACCCGCTGGAATTCGTGCTTGGCCTCCCCCAGGAGGTCCATCTCCAGGTAGAAGCGGCCCAGGTAGTAGTAGGCGGCCACCAGGTCCGGCTCCCGCTGGAGGATTTCCTTGACCATACGGACGGCTTTGGGAAACCGGCGCTGCTGGGCGTACAGCGCGGCCAGGAAGAGGCGGGCCTCCCGGTTTTCCGGGTCCAGCACCAGGATGCGCTCATATTCGGCCACCGCCTCCTGGAGCTGGTTGAGGCTGACGTGCAACCCGGCCAGGAGAAAGTGGGCCTCCTGGCTCCTGGGATCCAGCTTCAGGGCCTTTTCCACGTGGCTCAGGGCCTCCTTCACGTCCCCCTGACGCTGGTAGAGGGTGGCCACCTCCATGTGCAACTGCAACGCGTTGGGGTCGAAGCGCAGGGCCTCCTCATATTCCCGGGTGGCGGCCGGCAGGTTGTCCTCCAGGAGGAACCGCTGGGCCCTGAGATAATGGAAATACGCCTGGCTGCGCTCGCTGGCGGCCTCGGAAGCGGGCGCCTCCCCCCCCTTGAGCAGGCCGGCCAGCGACTGGCAGCCAGCCAGGTTCAGGGCAAACCACAAAAGCAGGCCGACGGCAAAGAGGGCAGGCGCCCTCCGGGAAACTTTGGTCATGGGGCCACTACATCCATCCGGCAGCCGCCCGGCTTACGTCCGGCGCCTTAATCCACCGACGTGGTCTGGAATTCTTCCCAATCCGGAATCTCGCTTTTCAGATAGTACCTGAGCTTCTTGATCAACCGGTCTTCGATCTGGCGCACCCGTTCCCGTGAAATCCCGTGGCGGGCCCCGATTTCCTGCAAAGTCAGGGGCTTTTCCGCCAGCAGGCGCAGGTTCAGGATGTCCAATTCCTTGTCGCTCATTTCCTGGCGGAATTCCTCCAGTTTCTGGCGAAAGAGGTTTTTGAGTTCGCTTTCCGCCAGCACCTCCTCCACCTGGGGCTCGCCGGAGACCAGGAAGTTCTTGTGGTATTCTTCGGAGCCTTCCTTCAGGGGCGCGTCCAGGGAGAGCTCCCAGCCCCCCAGGCGCTGCTCCATCTCGATGACCTCCTCCTCCTTGACCTGGAGCACGTCGGAGAGCATCTTGGGGCCGGGTTCAAAGCCCAGGGCGCGCAGCTTCTCTTTTTCCCGCTTCAGATTATAGAACAACTTGCGCTGGGACTGGGTGGTGCCGATCTTCACCAGCTTCCAGTTGTCCATGATGAACTTGAGAATATAGGCCTTGATCCAAAAGGAGGCGTAATACGAGAGCTTGATGCCCCGGTAGGGATCGAATTTCTTGATGGCCTGCATGAGGCCGATGTTGCCCTCCTGGATCAGGTCCAGCAGGTTTTTCATCCAGTACTTTTGGAATTCCAGGGCGATCTTGATCACCAGCCGCAGGTTGCTGGTGATGAGGCGGTAGCCCACTTCCGGGTCGCCGGTCTCTTTGAAGCGGGTGGTGAGCTCCTTTTCCTCCTCCGGGGTGAGCAATTTGAAGCGATTGGCCTCCTGGATGTAGCGCTGGAGCGGGTCCAGCTCGGAGGGCACCGGCAACGCGGCTTCCTCTTCCGGGGCCTCTTCCGCCTCCGGCTCCAAAATCTCCGGCTCTTCCGGATATTCGGGAAACTCGAGCTCCGGCTCGCGATGGTGGCCCATAGCTCACCTCGGGGTGGGGCCGCCTCACCAGGTGAGGCGCACCGGAATGCCCTGCTGGTCCAAGTACTGCTTGATCTCTTGGATGGTGTAGGTGCCGTAATGAATCATGGAGGCGATGAGAGCGGCGTCGGCCCGGCCGGCAGTGAGGACGTCCGCCAGGTGTTCGGGCCTGCCGGCCCCGCCTGAGGCAATGACCGGGATGGACACCGCCTCGGAGATCATCCGGGTGAGGGTCAATTCGTAGCCGTCCTGGGTGCCGTCGGCGTCGATGGAGTTGAGGCAGATTTCGCCCGCCCCCAGGTTTTCCGCCTCTTTGGCCCACCACAGGGCGTCCAGGCCCATGGGGGTGCGGCCGCCGTGAATCACCATTTCGTAGCCGGTGGGGATCTTGGGGCTTGGGGGCACCCGCTTCACGTCCATCCCCAGGACGATGCACTGGCTGCCGAAGGCCTTGGCCCCCTCGGCGATGATCCGGGGATTTTGAATGGCCGCGGTATTGACGCTCACCTTCTCCGCCCCGGCCAGGAGGACCTCCCGCATGTCGGTGAGCGTGCGGATGCCGCCGCCCACGGAAAAGGGGATGAAAATCGCCGCGGCCACCCGGCGCACCACCTCGATCATGATGTTGCGCCGGTCGCTGGACGCGGTGATGTCGTAAAACACCAGCTCATCGGCCCCGGCCTCGTAGTATATCCGGGCCATCTCCACCGGGTCGCCGATGTCCACGTTGTTCTTGAACTTGATGCCCTTGGTGGTCCGGCCGTCCCGGACGTCCAGGCAGGGAATGATGCGTTTAGTCAGCAAGGCTGCCGTCCCAGGCCAGGAAGTTGGCCAGGATCTGGAGGCCGAAGCGCCCGCTCTTCTCCGGGTGAAACTGGGTGGCCACCAAGTTCTGCCAGGCCAGGGCGCTCACAAAGGTGACACCGTGCTCGGTGACTCCGGCCACCATCTCGGGCCGGGCCGGCTCGGGATAGTAGCTGTGCACGAAATAGTACTCCGCATGAGGCGGCAGGTTGGCAAAGACCGGATGCGGCCGGAGGAACTCCACCCGGTTCCAACCCATGTGGGGGATCTTCAGGCCGGGCTGCCGGGGCAGGGCCCGGGTGCGGCCGGGCAGGAGCCCCAGGCAGGGAGTGGCGTTTTCTTCGCTGAAGTCCAGGATGATCTGGGCCCCCAGGCAGATGCCCAGCAGGGGGACGCCCCGGGCCTGGGCCTGACGCAGGGCCTCGTCCAGGCCCCGCTCCCTGAGCACCGCCATGGCCTTGCCCGCCGCGCCCACTCCGGGAAAGATGATCCGGGCGGCCCGGCCCACCTCCGCCGGGTCCTCGGTCACCCGGCCCTCGGTCCCCAGGGCGGCCAAGGCCCGCACCACGCTGGTCAGGTTGCCTGCCTGATAATCAATCACCACTACCATGCATCGGCCAGAAAAATAATCATTTCAAAGTATAACTGTATCAAATAGGAGCTCCCCCCGTCAATGAGATTGTCCCTTCTCCAGGCCGGCTGAGACCCCGAAAACCTGGGGGGGATCTGCTCAGGATTTCCCTGACTCGGGGGCCGGTCCCGGTCCGGCGGCATTGCCGGGAAATTTCCTGGGGTCCGCGGGATTATGACGGTTTTCAGCTAGTTAGGCCTAAGGTTTTTCCTTGACACCGCCGCCGCCCCGTTCCTATAATGGGGCACTTTTTCCCGGCCGGCCGCCAGGCCCGCCGGGGGTTCGGGGGGAGACCCATGCGTGTCAAACTGTGGAGCAAGTTGGCGGTGATCATACTCGTCCTGGCCCTGGTGGCCCCGGCGCCGACGCCGGCCCGGGCCGCGGATGCCACCGACGTGGGAGCCGTGACGGCTCAGGTCATCGGGTACACACTCATCGGGGCCACCTTCGCCTACTTTGCCTGGCTGAACCGGCCCGCGGCCCAGGGCACGGTGGATTGGAGTCCCCGGGGACCGGGCGGCTTTTTCATCGGCGCCTTTACCGGCGCCGGGTTCGTCAACTCCGGCAGGTGGAGCTTTCCCTTCGCCGACACCTCCCGGGTGCGCTACGATCCCAGCCCCATCGGAGGGCTGAAGGCCGGATATTTCCTGCACAGCCTGCCGTATTTCGGAGGGGAGATTGAATTTATCTTTGACAAGCACAATACCGACACCGACCAGGTGACCTTGAGCCGGCCGGTGCGGGGCACCACCGCCGGCCGCCTGCCCACCTACCATATCAACGTCAGCACCCTGGCCTTTCATTTCCTGGGCCGTTACGGCTTCCTCAAGGATAAGGAGGTGCCCTTCGGTCGCCTGCAGCCCTATGTGGGCATCGGCCCCGGCTTCGTGATTCTCTGGTCCACCTACGACTCGGCCAAGAACTTCTCCCTGGAGGCCCTGGCGGGGGTGCGCTACATGCTCACCCGGAAACTTTCCCTGTTCGTGGAATACAAATTCAGCCAGCAGTGGGAGGTGGAGCTCAATCCCGCCAGACTGCTCCTGGTGGACCAGCCCGGCGAACTCCGGGGCAGGGCCAGCTTCGATTTCACCGTCAACCGCGTGGCGGTGGGGATCGCCTTTCATTTCCTCTAGAGATGTCCGGACCCGCGCGGCGCCGGGGGCGGCCTGCGGGCCGCCTTTTGCTTGGCGGCCCCGGGGCCCGGCCCTTGGCGAGAGGCTGGGGAATGTGGTATCTTGAAGGCGATTCTGCCTGAGGTTTGCCACCCTTTCTTCGGGGTCGGAGGCGGGGCGGAGGCCGTGGGTTGCCGGCAGCCTCCCCCCACCGTATCCCTCGGACCGGGAGCAGTGATGAAGCTGGTCACCGCAGCCGAGATGCGGGAGCTGGACCGCCGCACCATTGAGGAAGTGGGGGTCCCCTCCCTGGTGCTCATGGAAAATGCCGGGCGCACCACCTACCAGGTTCTCCGCCGGGAGTTTCCGGAGCTTGCCGGGCCGGTGGCGGTGGTGGCCGGGCGGGGCAACAACGGCGGCGACGGCTTCGTGGTGGCCCGCTATGCGGCCAATGCCGGTCTGCCGGTGCAGGTCTTTCTGCTGGCCGGCCGGGAGCAGGTGGCCGGCGACGCCCGGGTCAACCTGGAGATTTTGGGCCGCCTGGGAGTGGCGGTGGAGGAGGTGCCCGACGAAGCCGCGTTGCATCGCGGCCTGCAGCGCCTCAGCCGGGCCGGGATCATCGTGGACGCCCTGCTGGGCACCGGCCTCAACTCGCCGGTGCGCGGCTTGATGGCCGAGATGATTGAGGGAATCAATCACCTGGGGGCGCCGGTCCTGGCGGTGGACATTCCCTCGGGGCTGTGCGCCGACACCGGCCAGGTCCTGGGGGTGGCGGTCAGGGCCGACGTCACCGTCACCTACGGCCTCCCCAAGCTCGGGCAGATCCTGCCCCCCGGCCGGGACCTGACGGGGCGGCTGTGGCGGGTGGACATCAGCATCCCGCCTGGGCTCACCGCCCCCCTGCCGCTGGAGTTGGCCGCCGCGGGGGAACTGGCGGGCCTGCTGCCGGAGCGGCCCTTCGCCAGCCACAAGGGCACCTTCGGCCACCTGGTGGTGCTGGCCGGCAGCGTCGGCAAGACCGGGGCCGCAGCCCTGGCGGCGGCGGCGGGTTTGCGGGCCGGGGCCGGGCTGGTGACGGCGGCGGTGCCCGAGAGCTTAAACGACATCCTGGAAGTCAAGCTCACCGAGGCCATGTCCCTGCCGTTGCCGGAGGCCGAGGGCGCCCGGGCCGTGGGCCGGCAGGCGCTTGCGGCCCTCCAGGCATTTTTGGCGGACAAGACCGCCCTGGCTCTGGGTCCGGGTCTGGGGACACATCCCGAGACGCAGGAGGTGGTGCGGGAGCTGGTGCGGACCCTGCCCCTGCCCCTGGTCCTCGACGCAGACGGGGTCAACTGCCTCCAGGGGGACCTGCATTGCCTTCGGGGGGCGGCCGGGCCCCGGGTCATCACCCCCCACCCCGGGGAGATGGCCCGCCTCCTGGGGGTGAGCGCCCGGGATATCCAGAGCCGCCGGCTGCAGACCGCCTCGGAAGTGGCGGCGGCGGCGGGCTGCGTGGTGGTCCTGAAAGGCGCCCAGACCGTGACCGCGGCGCCGGATGGCCGGGTCTGCCTCAACCGCACCGGCAATCCGGGGCTGGCCAGCGGCGGCACCGGGGATGTGCTCACCGGCCTGGTGGGCGGCTTCCTGGCCCAGGGCCTGGCACCCTGGGACGCCGCCCGCCTGGGGGTCTTCCTGCATGGCCTGGCCGCGGACCATCTGGCCCGGACCCTGGGCCCCCGGGGGTTTGTGGCCGGCGACCTCATCGAGGCGCTCCCCCAGGTTCTGGCCGCCCTGGCGGCCGGCGAGTTTTCCGAGACCCAAGGAGACCCATGCCTACAGCTCGTGAAATCATGACCCGGGAAGTGATTACCGTGGGACCCCAGGCCTCGGTGGAGGAGCTGGCCCGCCTGTTCGCGCAGCGCCGCATCGGCGGCGTGCCGGTAGTGGATGAGGAGGGCCGGGTGCGGGGAGTGGTGACCCAGTCGGACCTGCTGAAGCGCAGCCGGGAGCCCCAGCTTCCCCTGGCCCTGAACATTTTGGATCTGCATCTCTTCCTGGAGACCCCCGGCCGCTTCCGCAAACGCCTGGAAAAACTTCTGGGCGACGCGGTGGAGCAGGTCATGTCCAGCCCCGCGGTCACGGTGAGCCCCGACACCCCGGTGCAGGAACTGGCCCGGCTCATGGAAGAAAAGGGCATCCACACCCTGCCGGTGGTGGAGGAGGGCAGACTGGTGGGCATCGTGGGCAAACTGGACCTCATCCGGGTGCTGGCCCGGCCGCCGGCGTGAAGCAACTGCGGCTGACCAGTCGCAGCCCCGCCGAAACCCGGCGTCTGGCCGCCCGGCTGGGGGAGCTTCTGGAGCCCGGGGATGTGGTGGCCCTGCTGGGCGAGCTGGGGAGCGGCAAAACCGAGTTCGTCCGGGGTTTGGCGGCAGGACTTGAGGTGCCGCCCGAAACCCCGGTCTCCTCTCCCAGCTTCGCTCTGGTCCACGAATACTTTGGGCGGCTCCCCCTGGCGCATCTGGACCTTTATCGCCTGGAGCGCCTGTCCCCGGAGCTCCTGCCGGACCTGGAGGACTACCTCTTCGGCCACTGGGTGGCCGCGGTGGAGTGGGCCGAACGGCTGGCCGGGCTCCTGCCCGCCGGCTACCTGGAGGTGCGGCTGGAGATTGTGGGCGACACCGCCCGGGACCTGACCCTCACCGGCCACGGCCCCCGGGGTGAGGCCCTGGCGGCCGCCTTGGCCGCAGGGGCAAACTGTGGGCCCTCCCCCTGAGAGCCGGCAGAGGGGAAGAGATTTGCAGGAGGGAGGAAGGCCGGCGGCCCTCAGTCCGCCCTCCTATTTCCACCGAGCAAGGAGACCGCCATGCCCAAGCCCGTTGCCCGGCGCCGGGGCCTCACCCTGGACGAAGCCGAAGTCCGCACCCTGGCCCAGCGGGGGCTGGACCTGCTGCAGAAATACCAGAAATGGGTGATCCTCGGAGCCGTGGCGGTCACCGTGGTGGCGGCCGCCTGGGGGCTGACCTCTTATTTCCACCAGCGGCGCACCCTGGAAGCGGCGGACGCCTTGGCCCGGCTGCGACCTCAACTGTCCGACCCCGGGGCAGCCGCCGAGGCCGTCAAGCAACTCGAGCAGCTCATCAGGACCTATGCCGGCACGGATGCGGCCTTCGAGGCGGAAATTTTTCGGGCTCACCTCCTGTTCCAAACCGGAAAATTCGAAGAGGCCCTGCAAGCCTATCAGGGGCTGGCGGCCAACCCCAGGGTGCAAGGCGACGCCGGTCTCAAGGCCCTGGTGGCCGAAAGCCTGAGCTACTGCCAGGAAGCGCTGGGGAAGTGGGCCGAAGCCGCGGCCACCCTGAAGCCCCTCCTGGAACAGGCCGGCGGCGCCTACCGGGGGGAGCTGCTGCGCCGCTATGCGCGGCTGGCTGAAAAGGCCGGCCAGCCGACCGAGGCTCGCCAGGCCTGGGAAAAACTCCTGGAGCGGCCGCCGGTGCCCGCTCTGGTGCCTTATATCAAAGAGAAGCTGGCCGCGGCGGAGCCCGGGCCGCCCCCGCAATCCTCCCCGTGAGAACGAACCGGCGGGGCGGAACAGCAGGGGGCTGACCGCCGCTTTCGCCCCCTCATTGCCTCCCAGTTCCGGGAGCAGGGGTGTGGGGGAAAGGAGCCGGGCAGGACGGCCCCCCGGCTTTTGGCCCTGCGGCGCCCCCCGGCCGTCAGCGGACACGTTATGCACAAGCGGGAATTTTGGAACCGGTTCCGGCGCAACCGCCTGGCCATGGCGGGCTTGGCCCTGGTGCTGGGGATGTTCGGGGTGTCGCTGCTGGCCCCCTGGCTGGCTCCCTATGACCCGGGTTACATCGACCTCAACGAGGTCCTGATGCCGCCCAGCAGTCAGCACTGGCTGGGCACCGACCCGCTGGGCCGGGACGTGCTCTCCCGCATCATCTACGGGTCCCGGGTGTCCCTCAAGGTGGGGTTTGTCTCCGTGGGCCTGGCCACCCTCATCGGGCTGCTGGTGGGCGCGCTGGCCGGTTTTTATGGCGGTTGGGTGGACTTCATCATCATGCGCTTTGTGGACCTGATGCTCTGTTTCCCCAGTTTTTTTCTCATCCTGGCGGTGATTGCGGTGTTGGAGCCCAGCATCTGGAACATCATGGTGGTCATCGGGCTCACCAGCTGGATGGGGGTGGCCCGGCTGGTCCGGGCCGAGTTCCTGTCGCTCCGGGAGCGGGAATTCGTGGTGGCGGCCCGGGCCCTGGGGGCTTCGGATTTTCGCCTCATCTGGCGGCACCTGCTGCCCAACGCCCTGGCTCCGGTGATGGTGTCCGCCACCCTGGGGGTGGCCGGGGCCATCCTGACGGAAAGCGCCCTGAGCTTCCTGGGGCTGGGAGCCCAACCCCCCACCCCCAGCTGGGGCAATATGCTCACCCAGGGCAAAGACTCCATCGAGATCGCCTGGTGGCTCTCGGTCTTTCCCGGCCTGGCCATCCTGATTACGGTGATGAGCTACAATCTCCTGGGCGAGGGGGTGCGGGAGGCCATCGACCCGCGCCTGAAGGAATAACCTGGCTGCCATGGAGAATGGGGCCGAGGCACCGGAAAGGGATTGACAATCGGCAAAAATCTTCTATTGTAAGGACACGGGGCGGCTTTCCACGCAATCGTTCCATGGAGCAAAAAGGGAGGCAGAATGAACCGGACCGCAATGAAAGTCATTTGCCTGGTAGTGGCGTTGGCGCTGTGCGGCGCGGGAATGGCCCTGGCCGCCAAGCCGAAGAAAACCGCCGAAACCGGCGAAATGGACATTAACAAGGCCCTGATAACCAGCTTTGAACTGATGGAAAAGAACAAATACGCCGAAGCGCAAAAAATTCTGGAAAAAGTCCTGCAAAAAGACCCCGGCAACCCGCTGGCCCTGAACAACCTGGCAGCGGTTATGGTAAAGGCCAAAAAATTCGACAAGGCGGAAACCTTTCTGAACCAGGCTCTCCCCCGGGCCAAGGGCTACATGGTCCAGGTGAACCGGGTCTGCCAGGTGGGTGGCATCTGCGTAGCCTTCAAGCCCGTCACCGCCGGCACCGGCAACCAGGAACTGGCGCCCTTGGTCATGCTCAACATCGAGATGGTCAAGGCTTACATGGCCCAGGAGCCCATGGCCGGCAGAGGCCTCCGGTAACTTTCCCGGCGCCGCCCCTCCCCCGTATTTCGGCCCCTCTGGGGCCTTTTTCTTGCCCCGGCGCCCGGTGCGTTGACATCGGTCTTTTGGGTTCATACGATTAAGGCATCCTGAACCATCTGGACGAGGGGGTCCTTTGACCGGAAACAGTTCAGGCCCCCGGTTTCGGAGGAGCGTGAGGATGACGAGGATGGGTGGAGCAATGGCGAAGACGGCTCGGCTTCTGGCCTTGACCCTGGCTTTGGTGACCGCCTTGGGCGGAGGCGCACTGGGGGCTCAGGAAGACCTCGCAGAGAAGCTGGTTCGGAGTTATGACCTGTTGGAGGCCGGAAAGCTGGGCCAGGCCAAGCAGCTCTACCAGGAAATCCTGGCCCGGCATCCCGACCACCCGTTGGCCCTGAACAATCTGGCCTTTATCCAGATCAAGGAAGGGAAGCTGGCGGAGGCCCAGGCTTCCCTGGAGAAGGCCTTGCTCCGGGCCAAGGGCTACCGGCTCAAGGTGAACAAGGTGTGCGCCGTGGACGGCATCTGCCTGGCCTTCCGGCCCGGGGGGCCGGCCTACGGCGACCAGGAACTGGAACCGCTGGTGGCCTTGAACCTCCACCTGCTCCGGGACAGAATGGCCCAGCGGCAGAGCGGCAGCTGAATGTCGGGATTCTGGGCCTTTGACCCCTAACTCCGACGAAAGCGCGCTTGGCGGGTAGGGGGAAGGGATGCAAGACCGGGCGCCGGGCCGGCAATCCTGGTTCCGGCTGCTCAGGCGCCGCACTCTGCCGGACTGCCCCTGAGCTTTTCCAGGGCATGGGGCAGGGCCGGGAGGATGGCCTCCAGGCTTTCGCGGGCGCCCTTGGGGCTGCCGGGGAGGTTGACGATCAGGGTGGCGCCCCGAATCACCGCCACCCCCCGGGAGAGCATGGCGTGGGGGGTCTTGGCAAGGCCTGCGGCCCGCATGGCCTCGGGCAGACCCGGCACCAGTCGGTGGGCCACAGACAGGGTCACCTCCGGGGTCAGGTCCCGGGGAAACAGGCCGGTGCCGCCGCAGGTGAGGATCAGGTCGAGGCGGTCCGCATCGCTCCAAGCCACCAGCGCACCGGCGATGTCCTCCCATTCGTCGGGGACCACCTGGTAGCGGGCCACCTCAAAGCCGGCGGGAATCAGCAGGCCGGCCAGCTCCGGGCCGGCGGTGTCGGCCCGCTCGCCCGCATGCCCCTTGTCACTGACGGTCAGTATCCCCACCCGGAACATGGCGTTTCCTTCCAAGGAAAGGAGAGGGAGGGCCCTCAGGGGAGCTTTTCCGGGAAAATGTCGGCGGGCACTGCCGGAAACCGGGTTTGCAGCTCCCGGAAATATCCGGGCTGCCAAAGGGGGCTCTCCTCTTCGGTGCTGGGCAGCTCCGCCACCTGCCAGCGGCCGCCCTGTTTCCGCAGCAGGGCATGGACCGCTTCGTAACGCTGGCGGCCGTCGGGGGACCGCGGGGAGACCGCCACCCAGGCCCACTCACCCCGGACTTTCAAATGGCGCACCTCAAAGACCATCTCCAGGCCATGGAGGCGGGAGAGTTCCTGGCGCAAGGCCTCCAGAATCAAGCGGCGCTCCGGGCTTCCCGGGGGCGGGCTGAAGGCTCTCTCACCCGCTTCCGCGGCCCGGCCCGGCGGCGGCAGAACCTGGGGCCAACGCCAAGCCTCGCCAAGGGAAAGGAACAGGCTCAGACCCAGGCCGACGAACGCCCCTGCCAGGACCTGCCAGCCCCACCTTTTCCCGGATTCCATGGGCATCTTCCCCTGGGCCCGCAAGTGGCCGGGCCCTAAACCCCGTCCGGGACTTCCACCACCTCCACCGCATCTCCGGGCCGGACCACCCCGCCCCGGACCACCCGGGCAAAGACCCCTTCCCGGGGCATGATGCAGTCGCCCACCAGCTCCCGGATGGCGCACCCCGTGTGGCAGGCCTTGCCGATCTGGGTGATGACCAACTCGGCCTCGGGCCCCACCCGGAGGTGCGTCCCCACCGGGAGCGTCTCCACGGCCAAGCCGCTGGTGGTGATGTTTTCGGCGAAGTCTCCGGGCTTGACTTCAGCGCCTGCGGCCCGCATTTTCTCGATGCTTTCCAGAGCCAACAGGCTCACCTGGCGGCGGCCGCCCTCGGCGTGCGCGTCCCCCGCCACCCCGTGCTCCACCACCAGGGTGATGGCCGGGACGTTCTCTTTGACCACGCCTTTTCGGTCGCTGACGCTGACCGCCACCACTCGGGCCGGCCCCGCGGTTACCCTTGCTTTTGCCGTCATAGAGAAAAAATAGCACAGGCGGAACGCCGGTGCCACCAAGATCGGCGGGGGGAAAGGGGAGCTTGCGGGAAGGGCGGGGGACCTCAGATCCCCCGGCCCTCTCATCCCGCCCCTACTCCTTCTCTTTGGCTGCCTTGGCTTCGTTGATGATCTTTTCCGCCAGGTGGGGGGGCACTTCCTCGTAGTGGGACAGCTCCATGTCGAAGCTGCCCCGGCCCCCGGTCTTGCTGATGAGGTCCGGCGCGTACATCAGCACCTCGCTCATGGGCACATGGGCGGTGATGACCTGGTTTTTGCCCTGGGCCTCCACCCCCAGGACCCGCCCCCGCCGGCCGTTGAGGTCGCCGATGATGTCCCCCATGTTTTCTTCGGGCACGGTGACGGTCATCTTCATGATGGGCTCCAGGAGCACGGGGTTGGCCTGCTGCACCCCCTTCTTGAAGCCCATGGAGCCGGCGATCTTGAAGGCCATATCCGAGGAGTCCACTTCGTGGAAGGAGCCGTCGTAGAGCTTCACCTTGACATCCACCACCGGGAACCCGGCCAGCACGCCTTCGTTCATGGCCTCCACAATGCCCTTTTCCACCGAGGGGATGTATTGCTTGGGAATGACGCCGCCCACGATGGCATCCACAAACTCGAAGCCGCCGCCCCGGGGCAAGGGCTCGATTTCCAGCCAGGTATCGCCATACTGGCCCCGGCCGCCGGACTGACGCTTGTATTTGCCCTGCACCTTGGTGCTGCCCTTGATGGTTTCCTTGTAGGGCACCTTGGGGAGCGTCAGGTTGACCTCCACCCCGAACTTGCGCTTCATCTTTTCGGCGGTGGCCTCGATGTGCACCGCCCCCATGCCGGAAATCAGGATTTCCTTGGTTTCGGTGTTGCGGCTCAGGCGCAGGGAGGGGTCCTCCTCGGCCAGTTTCTGGATGGCGGAAAAGGCCTTGTCCTCCTCCCCCTTGGCCTTGGGCTCCACCGCGAAGGTGATCATGGTTTTGGGCGTCGGCGGCGGCGCCAGGAGGATGGGTCTGGCTTCGCTGGCCAAAGTGTCGCCGGTGACCGTCTCCTTGAGCTTGGCCACCGCGCCGAAGGCCCCGGGCCCCAGTTCAGGCACCGGTTTCTGCCCTTTGCCTTCCAGGAGAAAGAGCTGGCCGAAGCGCTCCGGGGTGGCTCTGTTGACGTTGAACACCGTGGAGTCGGAGACCATTTTCCCGGAATAAACCCGGAAAATGGACAGCCGGCCGGCATAGGGGTCGGCCACCGTCTTGAAGACCTGGGCCGCCAGGGGGCCGTCCGGGTCCGGGGGCAGGGAGGCTTCCTCGCCGCCGGGGGTCTTCCCCTTGACCTCGCCCCGATCCTCCGGGGAGGGCAGGAACTGATTGATGGCCTCCAGGAGCAGGACCGGGCCAACGTTGGCCACCGAGGCGCCAAAGAGCACCGGCACGATCTTGCCCGCCAGGGTGCCCAGCCTGAGGCCCCGCAGGACCTCCTCCGGGCTGAGCTCCCCCTCCTCCAGGAACTTCTCGATGAGCTCGTCGTCGCTTTCCGCGGCGTAGTTCATCAGGTCGCCCCTGAGGCGGTCCACTTCCTCCTTGAAGTCGTCGGGGATGGGGCCGGCCTCCATTTTGCCGCTGCCGGTGAAGGCCTTCATCTGGATGAGGTCCACCACCCCTTTGAACGCGGCCTCGCTGCCCAGGGGGAGCTGCACCGGGACGGGGGTGGCCCCCAGAACGCTTTTCACGGCCTGCAGCACCGGCGCATAGTCGGCCCGTTCCCGGTCCAGCTTGTTGATGAAGATGAGGCGGGGCAGGCCGTAGAGGTTGGCCGCCTCCCAGACCTTTTCGGTGCCCACTTTGACGCCGTCCACCGCGTCGATGACCACCACGCAGGCGTCGGCCACGTGCAGGACGGCCCGGGTGTCTGCCAGAAAGTTGTCGTCGCCGGGGGTGTCGGCGAGATAGGCCGCGTGTTTCTTCCAGGTGTAGTGGTGGAAGGCCGAGGAGATGGTGATCTTGCGCTTGATCTCCTCCGGCTCGTAATCCAGGACCGAACTGCCGTCATCCACCTTGCCCAGGCGGTTGGTGGCCCCGGCGCCAAACAGGAGCGCTTCGGCCAATGAGGTCTTGCCGCAACCGCTGTGCCCCACCAGGGCGAAATTGCGGATATGTGCTGTTTTCCCGGACATTTACCTCTCCTTCCCGTGGCTGGCCTTGCCGCCCCGGAAGGTGAACCCCCGGGGGGAAACTTTCTTTCAATATCAGATTTGGATGGAATTCTCAATAAGGATTTCTGCTTGAGCGGAGTCAGGGATGTCTGGGAAATGGCAGGCCGGCCCGCCCCGGCCCCTTTCCCGTACCGGGGCGGAAGCCTCGGGAGCCCGGTTGAGACCGGGGACTTCCAGCCCCGGCCCCCTTGCTTCAACCCGAAGAAACCCGGGCAAAGCCATTGACACCGGGGAGGGGGCCTGCTACAGTTAACAGTCGTCGGGACGTGGCGCAGCCTGGAAGCGCACCTGAATGGGGTTCAGGGGGTCGGAGGTTCAAATCCTCTCGTCCCGACCAGCCAAGTCATTATAATCATTAGCCGCGCTAGCGTAAAGTGCGGCTTTTTTTTGTGTCCGTAAACCGTCCGTATGTCTAACAATCTCTGTCCGTTCCGGGCGGGGATTTTCTTTTTCCTTCCTGCGCCATACCGACAGCGGGCCTTTCTACCTCCCGGGGGTGCTCCTCCTCGATAGAGTAGCCCAGGCCGTAGGCCCGGCGGGGGAGACGTCCCTCGTCCATTTTGCGGCGGGTGAAGAACAAGCCGGCTGCCCACGGCCGACTTGCGGCCCGATCTCGGGCCGGGAGCATGGTGGGATGCGCCCCTCTCTCGGCGTTCGGGGGGCCGCCGGGGGAGGGGTATTTTTTGTCAAAAAGGCCCCCACCCCCTTTTTGCGATTTTCTTTCGCCTGGGAGGTTCGGCATGAAGCGGATATTGCGGGGCGCAGTAGTGGTGATGGGCACCGCCCTTTTCGTTCCCGGTCTGCTTGCTGAGATCATGGCACAACTGTGTTGGGCGTGGCTGAGGGCCCTGGACCGGCTCTATGTCCGACTGGAGGAAGAGTGACATGGCATATCTCAAGTTCTACGGCCTGTGGCTTGGGATGACCGTCGCGCTCACGGCGGGCATGTCCTGGCTTATGAGGAAATTCAGATGAGGTGCAGGGAGGTGAGATTGGTGAAAACTTGGAACGAGGAAGGGCAAAAGGAAATGCGAGAAATGCCCCTGCGGATGTGCGCCTGGTGCGGCTGTCCCCTGCCGGACGAGGGCCTGCCCAAACTCCCCCCGGGCAAGGTGTCCCACGGCATCTGCCGGCCCTGCGTGGGGGAGAACTTCAAAACCTTGGAGGAATAAGATGGTCGAAGAACGTTATGAGCGGAAGCGCGGCTGCGGAAGGCGTAAGCCTGGTGGCCTATACCTCGTGGCCCCCGGTGACGGCGAGCCTTGCTGCAAGCTCCCCCTGAAACTGGACGTGTGTCCCACCTGCCACGCCGGCATCAAGCCGGCCCGGGGCTGGACCTGGGTGGACGGGGACGCCCTCATGGGGCAAATCACCTGCCAGAACGATGATATGGACGGCAAGTGCCCCGCCTCCCGGCCCATGGGGCGGGTTGGACTCCTGTGGGTGGGGGAGAAGTTCTACCCCACCCCCGCCGACTTCTCCCGGGAGGCCGCCGAGATGGGCATCTCCCGGCGCATTTCGGCCATCCCCAAGGGCTTCAAGCTCGGGGAGACCTGGGTCTTCCTGGCGCACCGGAAGTGCTTTCCGACCACTTCCGTTAACAATCACGAGGAAACCGAAACCGTTTGGAAACCCGGCATCTTCCGCATCTTCAAGCCCACGGCGGTGGAATACGTGGTTCGGGGCGACGAGACCAATGAGAAACTCCAAAAGCTCATTGACCGGGGCATCACACCGGTAAAGGTGGTCCCTGCCGAAGAGCCCCATCTTCCTGCCTCGGAGGAGAGTATCCCACCAGGCTATGACCCCAAACCTTTGCGGCCAGAACCTGCTCAGGGATTGGCTCTGAACAATCCCGGATTAGAGTCTGGATAAACACTAAACAAAAGGAGATTGTTCTATGCCTGACTATGCCGTCGAAGTCAAATTCAAAAGCATCTACGGCCCCTTCACATACCCCGACCCGGCCCAGTTAAAGGCCGATTTCCTGGCTGGCAAGCTCCCCCTGACTTCGGAAAATGCCATTGTTGAGGACAAACTGACGGGCATCGTAGTGCCGGAGAAATAGGCCCATGGAAAACCTGGAACCGGCCAAGGGCATTTCCGGCACGTTGGTAGGCACCATTGTGGGGGTGAACCCCTGGAAAGGCCCCCTCCATGCCTACAATGCCATCTTCGGGCTGGAGGATGAGGAGGAGCGGGAGGCCATGGCCTGGGGCACCAGGCTGGAGCCCCTCATTGCCAGAGAATACCAGGAGCGCACCGGGGCCATCCTCTGGCCCCACACGGACTTCGGTCTGGACTTCCGGCGTCCTCTGCGACACCGGGAGATAGAATGGTGGACCGGCACCCCAGACCGTCTGGTAATTACCGATCCGAAATGGCTCATTGACCCTGACCTCTACTACGCCGACGGCGAGAAGGCCCGGGCGGCCATGGAGCAGGCCCTGGCCGACCCCGACTTTTGGGCCCAGGTAGAGAAGGGTTGGGAGGCTAAGACCGCGGGCTGGCGCATGCTACACCTGTGGGGGGAGGAGGACACCGACGAGGTGCCGGACCTCTACCTAGTGCAAAGCTCCTGGTATCTGGGGCTGAGCCGGAGCTACAACCCCCGAATTGCCGAGTGGGACCTGTCCGTTCTGCTGGGCGGGCAGCAGTTCCGCACCTACCAAATCCGCCACAACCCCAGGCTGGAAGAGGTCATGTTCCAGAAGGCCGCCGAATTCTGGCAGGCCCACATCCTGGCCCGCACCCCGCCCAAACCCAGCGCCGACCCGGCCTGGCAGGAATTCTTCCAGAAGTTCTACCCCCGGGAGACCCTGCCCCTGGCCGAGGCCACCCCGGACGAGCAGGGACTGTTCATCGAACTGTGGGAAGCCCGCCAGAAGCTGGACGCCTGGCAGGAGCGCTACGAGGCCCTGTCCAACGAACTCAAGCTCCGGCTGGGCGACCGGGAGGGCATCCAGGGGAGCTTTGACAACCTCACCTGGAAACTCACCTGGAAGCTGACCAAGGGGCGCACCCGGACGGATTGGGAAGCGGCCTTTAAGGACCTCCAGGACCGCCTGGGGCCGGTGTGGCAGGAGACCGTTGACGAGGTGGTGAAGGAGCACACCACCGCAAGCCCAGGAGTAAGGCGCTTCCTGCCGTCCTGGCCCAAAGAACCCAAACGTAAAAAGGAGAAGGCAGCATGAGAACCGAACAATACCGGCGGCCGGCCGCAACTCCGCCGCCGCCCCGGCAGGGGCCGACACCAGCCCCCGCCCCCAAGGTTGACCCAAAGCAGCAGGCCCTGGACACCATCAAGAAGTGGATCGGGGCCAAATCCTCCACCTTTGAGACTCTACTGGGCAGTCACGAGGCCGCCAAGCGCTTCGGGCAGGTGCTCATCTTGGCCTGCCTGCGCAACCCGGCCCTGCTTACCTGTGACCTCAAGAGCCTGTTCCTGGCCGCCCTGTATTGCGCCCAGCGGGGCCTGGAGCCCGGGGTGCAGGATGGCTGCGCCCTGGTGCCCTATAAAGGCAAGGTTACGCCAATACCGCAATACCGGGCCTTGGTCAAACAGGCCGTAGAGACCGGGAGCGTCAAGAGCGCCAAGGCCATTCTCATCCACGCCAACGACACGGTGGAGTGGGAGGAGGGTGAGAACCCCCGGTTCGTGCACAAGCCCGCCCCCTTCGGCACCGACCGGGGCCCGGTGGTGGGGGCCTACTCCCGCATCGTCCTGCCGGATGGGTCCGTCGAGATTGAGCCGATGGACATCAAGGCGGTTTACAAGCGCCGGGACGCCAGCGCCGCCTGGCGGGAAAGCCAAAATCCCATGGCCACCCCGTGGGGGCAGTGGGAAGAGGAGATGGTCAAGAAGACCGCCCTGAAAAACGGCTTCCGCACCATCCCGGTGGCCCCCAAACTGCGGGACCTGTTGGAGTCCGACAGCCGGCTGGAGGGCGGCGCCACGGTGGAGACGGTCCTGGACATGGACGCCAACGTCCTGGACGTGACCGCGGTGGAGGGGGAGCCGGAGAGCAAGCCCCAAACCAAGGCCGACGCCCTAGCCGAGATGCTGGCCAAGGGGGGAGAGCAGGAGACGCAGGCGGAAACCCGGGAGCCGGAGGCGGCCGGCCCGCAACCCGAGCCGGCGGCCGCCGCGGCCCCGGAGCCCCCTCCCCAGGAGGCCGAACCGGAACCGGAGAGCGCAACCCAGGAAGCGCCTCCAGAGCCCCAGGACGCCGGGGAGCTTAAGGCCAAGCTCAAGGAACTTTACGCCCTGGCGGTGAAGAAGGACATCGTGGGCCAGGTCCTGGAGCAGTTCAAAATGAACCAGTGGGAGGACTTCCTGGCCTTCCCGGAAATGCTCCCCACCCTGGCGCACTTCGTGGAGGCCCATCAGGCACCTCCGAAGGGAAGGAGGGTCAAGTAGATGGAAAATCCGGTCTGTCCCTTCGTGAACCGGGAATGTACCAGCGCCTGCCGGGCTTACATGGCAAGGGACGGCAAAGAATTCTGCGGGGTGATTTCGGCATGGACCTCTATCACCCGGCAGTTTCGGGAATCCAATGCTGCCTACTTGGCCAACAGCAAGGGGTGAACCATGTGGGATTGCTGGGTGGACGCGGAGCGGGCCAACCTCCTCTTGCAGCGGCTCAGCGAGGTCGCCGGACGGTGCGGGTCGGACTGCCCGGTGCTGGAGTTGTTCCTCCGGGAACTGCTGGAGTTTCCAGAGGTGAGCGGCCATACCTTGGTCGCCCAGGGAGGTGAAGAATGGGTTGGCATGTCCTGACCTTTATCCTGGGCGGCTCGGTGGGGTTCCTGGCGGCCTGTCTGATGTTGGTGCCCAGGCGATGATGTTCACCTGCCGGGGATGTGCCAACTGGAGGCCGCGCCGGCGGCTGGGGGGGCGCTCCCTCTGCAAGTGGCGCGGGGTCTATACCGGGGCTGGCGACTGGTGCGGGGGGTATGAAGCGAAGGCGCTCATGGCTTCCCGGCCAGCATATTCCTGCACACGCCCGGCGGCGGCAACCCGTCGGGGGAAAAGGAGGTGTAACCCGAGAAATAAACAGGTGGACCTCAGATGAGCAAACGCCCTGGCCCCGGGGCGTAAACCGGGGCCCCTCTTAAAAGGGTTCGTTATGGAATGGGTCGAGTGCATTGACTGCGGGGAGGAGTTCTCCCGGGACGAAGATGAGTGGTGGAAGAAGCGGTGCTATCCGTGCTGGCGGGAATACAAGGGCCTGGAGCAGGTCAACAAAGCAAGGGAAGCCTCGGAGCTACTCCGCCTGCGGGCGGAAGTCGAGCGGCTGAAGGAAGGCCAGGAGAAGGCCCGGTTGATCGCCGAAGGTCTCAGATACCACCTAACCTATCTAATCTTTACGGCTCACCCGGACCGGAACAACGGCGACCGCCGGGCCAATGAGGCCACCCGGTGGCTCCTGGAGATGCGGGAAATGTTCAAACAGGAGGGCAGAGGATGACGGAGAGTCGGCAGGGGGGAGCATAGATGCCGAGGACACGCACGGTTAAACCGGAATTTTTGGACGATGAGAAACTCGGGTCAATATCCCGCGACGCCCGTTTAATTTTCATCGGCCTCCTGATCCACTCGGATGATTATGGTGTGGTGAAGGGCAATCCAGTCTGGTTGCGGTCGAAAATCCTCCCATACGATGAGGTGCCTACCGAATCTTTTGTGGGGTGGCTCCACGAATTGCAGGATATTAAGGCCATCCTGCCATTTTCCGAAAATGGGGAACGGTTTTTCTTCATCAGAAATTTTACAAAACACCAGACCATCAATCGCCCTTCGGAGCAACGCAACCCTGCGCCGCCGCAGGACATTTTAGACTCACTGAGCACTCAAGGAGGACTCACTGAGGACTCACTGAGGACTCACGGACGGCTCATTGACGAAACAGAAACAGAAACAGAAACAGAAACAGAAACAGAAAGTGTTACCTCCACTAGCGTGGAGGTAGTCAACGGACCGGCTTCGCCTCCCGTTGACGACCCCCCTTCCGAACCCGGTGATGGTGGTTCGGTTGAAGGGGGTGAAGCCCGGACCCACGCCGACGAGGAACCCCGGGCCGGCGGGAACGGCAACGGCCGCCGCCAACGGTTCCCTTCCCCCAATGACCTGGGCGCGCTCTGGAACGAGGTGGCCCACCCGGCCATGCCCCGGGTCATCCTGCCCCTCTCCGAGAGGCGGGCCAAAAAACTCCGCCCGGCGGTCCGGGACAAGCCCGACCTGGAGTGGTGGCGGGCGCTTTTCCTCAAGGCCGGCGGCATCCCGTTCCTCCGGGGTGACAATAACCGAAGCTGGCGGGCCGACCTGGAGTTTGTCGTCAGACGCTGGGACGCAATCCTGGAGGGCAAATACGGCGTGCCGCACCGGCTCCCTCCCCGTCCAGATTGCCCTGTCTGCCATGGCAAAGGGCGGGAGTTCTACGTGGAAAACGGGGAGCACCTGGTGCGGGATTGTCCGTGCACCGAGCCGGGCAGGCAGGCGCAGGTGGAGGCTGGGGCCTGGCGCCGCACCGCCAAAGCAAAGCGACAGGGAGATTAAGCACCGATGTCAGCCGAGGCGCACAAACACCTGGCCTCGGACGGGGCCCCCATTGTCGGCCCGGACCGCCTGGTGGAGTCGGGCAACGCCCGGTCCATCGCTCTGCGGCGGGCCTACCGGGCCGGCCGGGAGGGGGCCGAGCGCTACCGGCAATGGCTCGTAGAGCACGCCGCCGACTTCGGCCTGGACCCCGAAGCTATTGCCCGGATGAGAGCTCCAGTGCTCGTTCGGGTGCGAACACAAGAGGTTCAGCCGCAGGAACGGGTGGAGATGGTCAAAGAGTTTAATATGCCCTCCACGCGGGATTTAGCCCCATGGAGCAGGCGGAGAACGACGCCCGGGCTCTGCTGAACAGCAATATCCTCACCCTCTTCGAACCCAACGACCGGGGGGAGATCAACACCGCGGCCAACGCCAAGTTTATCCAGGCCTTCATGCAGCGGGTGGTGTCGCCCAATGAAGTGGGGAATTATTTCACCGCGGACAAGCGCCTGAACCAGGCTGGCATCGCCCGCATCCGCAACGCCCTGTTCGCCGCGGCCTATGGCAAAAGCGGGGCCTTGGAGGCCCTGGCGGAAAGCCCGGACGACCGGGTGCGCAACCTCACCGGTGCTTTGGCCATGGCGGCTCCCAAGATGGCCGTTTTGGAGCAGCGAATTCGCCAGGGAGACCGCTACGACGTTGGCATAGCCACCCATGTGGCGAGGGCGGCGGATATCCTCCGGGACATCCGGGAGGCTGGTTTGAGCTTCGAGGATGGCGTGGCCCGGGTCAAATTCCTGGGGGAGGCCGACCCGCTGGTGCTGGACCTCTTACATCTGTTCGATGACTACTCCCGGAGCCGGGTGCGCCTCCAGGAAGTGTTAAACAATTACGCAGACTTGGCAGAAAACCTGGGCACGCCGAAACAGAAGGGCCTGATGAACCTGCCGGTGCAGGTGACCCGGGCCGACCTCCTGCAAAAGGCCGTGTCCATGATGGAGGAGAAACATGGCAAAGGACGAGAAGCCATACCGTCTGAAAGAGTCGAAGGTGAACCCCAAGGCCCTGGCGTTTCTGGACCGCCTGAGAAGGTGGAAGGCACGCCAGCAGGAGGAGAACCCACCCCAAAACCGCAAGGCATAACGGCGGCTGATATTAAGCGCCTGTATCCGGACATCAGCGACGAGCAGGCGGCCATACTGGCGGCAGACCCGGAACTGCGGGCCGCGGTGGCCAAGGGCAACTGGGAAGCCATTCTGCGGCAGAAAGCGGCTGAGCAGGTATCTGATATCGGGGCGCAAAAAGGCCTTGGCATAGGCGGGGGCGGGCTCTTCGACGTCGAGCCGGAGCCGCCGGAACCGAGGACCTCCAGCAAGGCCGAAGTCCTGGCGGCGTTTGATGCGGGAGACGCCGATACCCTAAGCGAAGCCCTGCTCCCCGAAGGCATGGCCAAAGGGATAGCGTCTCCCGGCCAATTTCAGACCCCGGTGGTCAAGCCGGACGTTGCCAATGACATCATCGCAAAAGCCCGGGAGTTCGGCCTGGAACCCAGCGGAAGGGGTGAATATCCGGATGGCAGGGTCTCGATCAGTTTCCGCAAGGCGCTTGAGCGCGCCGACGAAGAATGGCAACAGAACCCGCTGGTGCAGTCCTTTATCGAGCGTGGCTGGGATGTGGTGAAGCCCGGAACCGAGGAAGAGGCGAAAGCCTATATAGCCCAGGGATACCAGCCGAGCACTCAACTGCTTGGCATATTCTACAAGAAGCCGGAGCACGAGCTTGCGTGGGAGGAATCGCTTAAAAGAACCGGGACGGCCCGAAATGGCAATGTCAGCGTTAAGATTGTAACCCATCCTGCGGGAGAAGATTACACCGTAGAGGTGGTGGAAAACGGGCAACGGCGTATGCTTGAGGGTGAACCCATATCGCTCTCTGAGGCGAGGCTTGAGGCCATCGACATCCTACGGCAGGCATACAAGCGGGCATCTGGAAAGACGATGCCAAGAACCAAGCCGCCCAGCCAAGCACAGGGAGAGCCGGAAGCGGAAGCAACTGCCTCCCGCAAGCTGGCCCAGAGGATTGTCGCCTGGCTGCGGGAGCCGGCTGCACGCGCTGGCAAGATGAGCAACCGGGACCTCTTCGACATGGCGGATGAAGCCTTCGGCGGCACCCAGGCCGAGGGCAAATACTCCCCCAAGGACGCCTACGACGCCATGGAATTGGGAGTGAACCTGCACATCGCCAGTCGGCCCGACCTGCATAACCCCCATGTCACGGTGGCAGAAGACGTCAAGGCGACGGCGACCAACCTGGGACTATTAACAATGCGCCTGCCGACCCAGGCCATGCGAACCGAGGAGCAGCAGGAGTTCTAGCAATTTTCTACCCCCCCGCACTTGGCTTATGTGGCGGCGTGGGTGGCCGACATAAATCGGAACGACGTGGTGTTGGAGCCCAGCGCCGGGGTGGGCGGGCTGGCCGTGTTCGCTAAAAACGCCGGGGCTAAAGAGGTGGTGGTCAATGAATTGAGTCCTCGGCGGGCGGCCTTGCTCAGGGAGATGTTCTTCGACCGGGTTTACGAGGAGAACGCCGAGCAAATCTACAACATCCTGCACGGGCGAGAGAAGCCCACCGTGGTGCTGATGAACCCGCCGTTTAGCGCCACGGCGGGACGCAAGCCGGGGGTAAGGGAGACGCAGAACGCCCAGCGCCACGTGGAACAGGCCCTGAAGCTCCTGGAGCCCAACGGCCGACTGGTGGCCATCTTGGGAGAGGGGGCGGCCCCGGACAAGGCGGTATGGAAACCCTGGTGGGCGAAGATTGCCAAGGAGTATAATGTAAGGGCGAATATCGGGGTCAGCGGCAAGGTCTATCAGAAGTATGGCACCCAATTCGGCCTGCAATTTGTGGTCATCGACAAGACCGGCCCTACGGATACCAGCCTCACGGCAAGAGGGCCGGTCACGGGCAAGGCGGACAATCTCAGCGAACTCATCGACCTATTGGCGGAGGTCAAACATGCCGGGCACGTGGCTCACGAAGGAATTCGTGGACAAGGTGGCAAAACTGAACCGGGAACGCCTACTAAACCGGTGGGCGGAGCAGGCGCTGAAACAGTTAAAGGAACCTCTGGACAGCACGTGTCTCCACGTCCTCAACCTCCTGTGGTGGGCCCTGGAAAATCAGAAGTTGGCGTTCAGGGACCAAGACCAGCGGGTGTGGCTGGAGAACACGGTGAGTCTGATGCCGACCTGGAACCCGGAGAGCGTCATGGAGGTGTTCGAGAGGAGCGACGACGGGGACGAACTGGACTGGGAGAGCATCCTGAACCTGAAGCCGGAGGAGAAACCGGACCCGGTAAACCTGGCGGCAGAACTGGTGGAGCAACTGCACAGCCGGATCGTGGCGAGCGGGGGGTATTAGGGCCGGAAGTCGCGGTGGAGGCCCAGACCGAAGCGCCGCCCCCCCTGGAAACCGCCGCCGAAGAACTCGAAGACGTCATTTATGAAGCCTACCGGCCCCAGCGCCTGAGGGTGCCCGGGGCCAAGCCCCACCCCGCCCACCTGATGGAGTCGGCGGCCATGGCCGCGGCCGTGCCGCCGTTGCCCGCCTATCAACCCAAACTTCCCAAGGAATTGGTGGAGAAGGGCCTCCTGAGCGACGCTCAGATGGAGGCCGTGGTTTATGCCGGCCAGGCGCACCAGGAAACTCTGCCGGACGGCAGCCGCCGGGGCTTCTTCATCGGCGACGGCACCGGTTTGGGCAAGGGCCGGGAGATCGGCGCCATCTTCATGGACAACTGGAACCAGGGGCGGCGCAAAGGCATCTGGATTTCGGACAAGGCGGCCCTGGTGAAGGCGGCCAAGCGGGACGTGAGCGACCTCGAGTGGGACCAGAACCTCATTTTCGAGTGGGGCAAGGTCAAGGCCAGTGACAGGGTGGAGAGGGATGAGGGCATCGGCTTTCTCTCCTACGACACCTTGAAGTCCAGCGCCAAGGGCGAGAGGGGCAAACCCGGCAAGAGCCGCATCGACCAGATTGTGGAGTGGCTGGGTCCCGACTTCGACGGGGTGATTGTCTTCGACGAGTCCCACAAGATGGGCAACGCCCTGGAATACGGGACGGGGCGGGGGAGGAAAAAACCCAGCCAGCGGGCCTTGGCCGGCCTCGAACTGCAAAACCGCCTCCCCAAGGCCAGGGTGGTCTATGTCTCAGCCACCGGCGCCACCGAGGTGATGAACCTGGCCTACGCCCAACGGCTGGGTTTGTGGGGCCCGGAGACCCCCTTCGGCACGGTGCGGGATTTCGTCACCGCCGTGGACGGGGCGGGGCTGGCGGCCATGGAACTGGTGGCCCGCGACATGAAGTCCATGGGCCTGTATCTCTCCCGGTTTTTGAGTTATCAGGGGGTGGAAACCGGCGTTCTGGAACACGAACTGGCTCCCCACCAGGTGGAGACCTACAACGAACTGGCCCAGGCCTGGCAGGTCGTGCTGAACAATATCCGGGAAGTCCTGAAATTGCTGGGGGCCGACAACAACGCCCAGGCCAAGCGGAACGCCTATTCCCTGTTTTGGGCCTCCCACCAGCGCTTTTTCAACCAGGTAATCACCGCCATGCAGATGCCCGGCATCCTCGCCGCCGTCAAGGAGGATTTGGCGGCCGGGCACGCCGTGGTGCTCCAGTTGACCAACACCTTGGAGGCCAGCCAAGAGCGCGAAATCGCCAAGATGATCGAAAAGGCCAAGGCCGGCGAGGAGATGGAACTGGAAGAGCTGGACATGTCCCCTAAGCAGGTGCTGATGGAATATGTGCGGCACGCCTTTCCGGTCCATGAATACGAGGAGGTGATTGACAAAGACGGCAACAGCCACTGGGAAATGGTCAAGGACAGCAAGGGGAACCCAGTCGTCAACCCCGAGGCGGAGCGCCGCAGACAGGAACTGCTGGAAAAGCTCGGAGCCCTGAAGGTGCCGGACGGCCCCCTGAACATCCTGCTCCGGGAATTCGGCCACGAGAAAGTAGCGGAGGTGACCGGCCGCAAGCGTCGTATGATTTGGGAGGACGGGGAGGCCAAGCTGGAAAAGCGCAGCGACGCCAAGGTGGAAGCGGACATTGACGCCTTCCTGAACGACGAAAAGCGTATCCTGGTGTTCTCCGACAAAGGGGGCACCGGGCGGAGCTACCACGCCGACCTGAGATTCAAGAACCAGCGCCTCCGCAGGCACTACCTGCTGCAACCCGGCTGGCGGGCGGACAACGCCTTGCAGGGGTTCGGCCGGAGCCACCGGAGCAATCAGAAACAGCCGCCGCACTACATCCTGGTGACCACCAACCTGAAGGGCCAGAAACGGTTCATTTCCTCCATCGCCCGGCGCCTGGACCAGTTGGGGGCCCTGACCCGGGGGCAGCGGCAGGCCGGCAGCGGGGGCATCTTCCGGGCCCAGGACAACCTGGAAAGCGTCCACGCCCGGGACGCTCTGGTGCAGTTTTACCGGGACCTCTACGACGGACGGGTGGAAAGTCTGGGCCTGGCCGAGTTCGAGGCCCAGACGGGCTTGCGACTCGCCGACCATGACGGCAGCCTGCGCCTGGACCTGCCGCCCATCACCCAGTTCCTCAACCGCCTCCTGTCCATGGAGATTGACGCCCAGAACCGGGTGTTCGACGCCTTCTTTGAGCGTGTGGTGGATGCCACCGAGGCCGCGGCCGCGGCCGGCACTCTGGACGTGGGGGTGGAGACCTGGAAAACGCCCCGGGGCGGCAAGCTGGTCAAGGAATCGGAGAAGACGGTTTACACCGACAAGCGCACCGGCGCGGAGACGAAGCTGGTCACCATCAAGGAAATCGCCCCGGCGGAACTTCTCTCTTTCGAGGACGCCGCGCAGAAGTCGAACCGAGATTTCTATGTCAACGTGAGAAGCGGCAACGTCTGGGCGGTCTCCCGGCACGAGGTCACCAAGACCCTTCCCGACGGGCGAGTGGTAAGGGAGAGGCGGGTCTTCGGCCCTCGGTCTGCCGACGCCGTGCCCTCCGCCTTGCTGAACGATAAGGAGCGCTACCAGCAGGTGACGCCCGAAGAGGCCAGGGAGCTTTGGGACCGGGAGATCGCCAAGGCGCCCAAGGAAAAAGAGCGCACCCTTCACTTCATCACCGGCGCGGTGCTCCCCATCTGGGACCGCCTGAGAGGCAACCCCAAGGTCTATCGCCTCCAAACTGCCCAGGGTGAGCGGATGTTAGGTCGGCTGGTGGAGCAGAAGCACCTGGGCCAGACCTTGAGGAACCTGGGCGCCCTTGAACCCGTCAAGGCGAGTTCGGCGGCGTTGTTCAGGGAGGTGCTGGAGAACGACAAAGTTCTGCAACTGGCCAACGACTTGACCATCATGCGCCGGCGGGTGGCCGGGGAGAACCGCATCGAACTGGTAGGGGTCGATTACGGCCAGCGTCAAACCATTTTCGACTTGGGCGTCTTCAGCCACGTCATTGACTACCGCACGCGCTATTTCATTCCCACCGACCCGCAGGCAGGTCCGGATGTCTTGAAGCGACTGCTGGCAAAGTGGCCAGCGGTGGCGGTCACCGAGAAGGAGAGCAGGCGGCTCCGCATGGCCCGGGCAGTCCCAGGGGAGCCCGCCGTCCCGGTAAAAGAGCGGTCCGTCGTCACCCAGGCCATGGTGGAGGCGGCTTTCCCCGGTCTGGAGGTGCGGCGGGCGCGGTTCTTCGACGGCTACCGGGTCTTTCTGCCATGGGCCGGCATGGAGATCGCCGTGCGCCTCAACGGCGACATCCTCCTGCCGGATGCTCAAGCGTTGAGGGCGGCGGGGTATTCCGAGGAAGACATTAAGGGGGTGATGCAAAACGCCGACGACTACGTGTTGGCCGGGCAGTGGAAGCTCATCGACGGGGGCGGGGTCATCACCTTGGCCAAGGGCCTTACCCAGAAGGAGGCCGGAGCGACCCTGCGCCATGAGGTTTTCCACGCCGCCTGCGACCTGGTGCTCACCGAAGCGGAGCGTCGGGCGCTCTTACGGGAGTTCGGCGACTGGGAGACCGCGGCCCGGGCCTATGAGACCTGGACACCGGAGCAGAAACCCCGCACTCTGTTTCAGAAAATCCTGGATTTCTTCCGGGCGATATATGAAGCCTTCCGGCCCACCGCGGCCGGGACGTTCGGCAGGATCGAAAGCGGCGAGGTCTGGAGACGGCAGCCTCGGGAGGTGGATGTCTTTGGGGAGCCCATCCGCTACAAGGTGGATGAGGAGAACTTGCGCCGGGGCCGGGAGGCCATGGAGAAGGTCATCGCCGAGCAGACCGACGTGTTCGCGGCCATGCGACGGGAGGACTTGGGGGACATTTCCTTCTATTGGGGCAAGCCCGGAGACCCCAAAAAGGATTTCGAGGGCGGTTTTGGGGTCTCTCATATCATTGCCAAGAGGAACGCGGAAGGACAGGACGGAGAAGCGATTGCCAAAAAGATGGTGGAAGTTATTGCCCGGGGGGAAGTTGCAAGACGCTATGGCCCACCTAAATGGGAAAGGGTGGATATCGCCCACGGGGAATACACGGCGGTTCTTTCCCTCTATAAATACGAGGAAAAGGAAACTTGGCTTTTGACTGGCTGGAAAAGAACAGCCCCCGGTGAACCTGGTAGCGATTCCGCACTCTCCAGGCCTACGCACGGCGGGCCTACGCTTAACCGTCCCGCCGAGGGAGCAGGGGCTACTGAAAAAATAATCTCCCCCGGAGAAAAAGACAAGGGGCCGGGGCGCTATTCCATAAGGCCCGCGGACCAGGCGGACATCGACGCCTATCGGGAGAAATACCTGGCCCCGACGGCGCCCAGGGAGCCCCGAGGGGTGGTGGAGACCGCCCGGGGACTCAAAGATACCCTGATGCAGAAGGCCCAGCGTTTCTATGACCAGGTGGTGGACAGATGGGCGGCCTGGGAGCGCTTGGCGGAGCGGGCCGCCAGGGCTGGGGCCGGGGTGCCCATGGGCGAACACATTACCAACGCCCTGAGCTTCATGCGGGGTGTGGAGGGCCGGGTGCGCCAGGGTCTGACCGGCGAGTATGTTTACCAGGACCGCATGGACTATGACCCCGATTTGGAAACCCAGGTCTTCACCGGTGATGACCTGGTGCGCAAGGGGCCGAGTTTTCACCGGCGGCTGGAACCCCTGCGGGAACTGGCCAAGCGCCGGGGGGTGGAGGCCAGCGAAGTCATGGACGATTTTGAGGTCTTCCTGGTGGCCCAGCGGGACCTGGAACTGGCCGGGGAATTCGGCAACCGCCTGCCGGATGAAATCAAAGGGGTGCACCCGGAAGAGAGCAAGGCGGTCATCGCCTCCCTGATACGCAAATACGGGGACGACTGGCGGGTGCTGATGGACGCTGGCTCCTCCATGCGGGAATGGTCCGACGAGATGGTCCTCCAGCCCCTGCTCCAGGCTGGTTTCATTGACGAGTTAACCTATAAGTTAATCAAGGCCAAGAACCAGCTTTATGTCCCCTATAAGCGCCTGTTGGACCAGGCCAACGACTATATCGCTACCCATCTGGGAACCCAGGGGGTGCGGGGTAAGGTGCTGCACGAAATCAAGGGCTCCGAGAAGCAAATCCTCTCCCCCCTGCAAACCTGGATTGAACTGGCCTACAAGGCCCAGTGGGCCTATGCCCGGAACAAGGTTTACCGGGCGGCCTACCTCACCGGCAAGGCTTACGAGGACGCCGGGGTCTATGAGGTGCCCGCCAAATATGTGCCGGTGGACTTCACCCAAAAACAGGAAATCGACGTCCGCCTGCGCCGGGAGCTCATGGACCTGGCCCGGGACCTGAAGGTTGACGTGAAGATGGTGCGCACCTTGCGGGGCCGGAGGCTGGGGGAATTCAGCCGGATGCTCAAAGAGGAGGTTTCCGAGGGGTTGCTGCCGGAGGAGGCGGCCGGGCAAATCCGGGTGCGGTTCGCCACCTCGGAGAAAACCCTGTCTCACGAGATCGGCCACGCCCTTGACTCTCAGTATGACTTGGTGGACCTCCTGATTGACCGCGGCACCCCGGAGATGCGGCGGGAACTGCGGCGCATCGCCGACCAGCGGGCCACCGAGGCGGACAGCAAGTCCTACAAGCGCTATGTCCGCAAGAAGACGGAGCAGGTGGCGGAGTTCGTCAACCGCTACATCAACGACCGGGCTACCGCCAAGGCCGTCGCCCCGGAGACGACCCAGGCTTTCGAGAAGTTTCTGAACCAGCATGCCCGGCTGAAGCCTTTACTAACCTTCAGGCCCTCGGCGCAAGCCGGCCTGTTGGACTTCCAGAACAGGGTCTGGGCCCGCTCGCCGCTGCCTCCGGAGGAAGGGTGCGTGCCCTACTATCGGGACGGCAAGCGGCGCTGGCTGAAACTGCCGCCGGACCTCTACCACGCGGCGCAGAACCTCATGCCGGCGGAGATGGGCATCCTCATGCAGATCGCCCGGATACCGGCAGACGCCCTGAAAAGCGGGGCCGTCCTGGTGCCGGAGTTCTCCCTGGGCCGCAACCCGGTGCGGGACATCATCCAAGCCTGGATTTTCTCCCGCTTCGGGTTCAACCCCTTCAAGTGGTTCCGGGACGCGGCGCTTCTCATCGGCAAGGACGAGGCCACCTTGGAGTATCGCCGGCAATGGGAGGCAGGCGGCGGGGTGCTGGCCACCCTGGCCGAGAGCTTCACGGAGCCGCAGAAGATCAGCGCCGACTACCTGAAGGGCAAGGAGGGCAAGGTCAAATACTTCGCCAATCCCCTGCACGCCCTGCGCTACGCCTCGGCCTACCTGGAGAACCTGACCCGGTTTTCCATCTACAAGCAGGCCCGGGAGAAGGGCCTGAGCCATGCCGAGGCCATTCACGAGGCCCGGCGCACCACCCTGGACTTTTCCCGGGCGGGGGGCCACCCCACGGTGCGCTACCTGAACACGCTCATTCCCTTCTGGAACGCCTCCGTGGCTGGCGTGGACAAGCTGGTGACGGAACTCACGGGACCCAACCGCAAGGCGGTGGCCCGGCGGCTGGCGGTGCTGGCCGGCATTTCCGTGCTGGCCTACCTCTTCGCCCGCACCGACGACCGCTACAAAGAACTGGAGGATTGGGAGCGCAACTATTTCTGGCATCTGCCCCTGGGTCCGGGGGCACCACTGCTGCGCATCCCCAAGCCCTTCGAGGCCGGGATAATCTTCGGCTCGGTGGCCGAGCGCCTTGCGGAGGCGTTGGTTACCAGAAACGTCAAAGGGGTCAAATCGGCCCTGGGGGCGGCCTGGGACGCGGCCACGCCGGAGATTATTCCCACCATCGCCCGGCCTTACGTAGAGAGCCTGGCGAACTACGACTTCTTCCGGGGTCGGCCTATTGAGGATGTGGGGTTGCAGCGGCTGCCCCGGGGTCTCCGGACCAAGCCATGGACCTCGGAGACCGCCAAGGCCGTGGGGAAACTGGCGGACATCTCGCCGGTGCAGTTGGAGCACTTCATCCGCCAATGGACCGGGGGCCTGGGGGCCAACTACTTCCTGCCGGGCATTGACCTGGTGCTTCGCAAGACCGGGGTTATTGAGGACATTCCCAAACCCGCCGAGGACAAAATCCACAAGGTGTGGGGGGTTGGAACCTTCTTCACCAAGCCGCCCACCGGGTGGCGGGCCAAGAGCGTCAACGACTTCTTTGAGAAATACCAGGAGGTGCTGCTTGCCGACCAGGGCTGGAAGACCTTGTGGCAATCTGGCGACACGGCCCGCCTGGAGAAGTTCCTGGCCGAGCACCCCGAGGCCATGTATGCCCGGGTGGCCCGCAAACTCATGGACGAAATCTCGAAGGTAAAGAAAGACCGTCAGGCCATCTATGCCAGTAAGACCCTCACGCCCGAGCAAAAGCGGGAGAAGCTGGACGCCCTGGATGCCCGGGTGGTGGAGATTGCCCGCCTGGGCAATGCCTTTATGTCCGAGGAGGCGGCCCGGGCGGTGAAGATGCCGCCCCGCCGACGGACGGAGATGGGAGTTAGCCAGCCTGTGGCGCCGGAGGATTATTATGAGTTGACCGCACAACCCATTTACAGCGCCTTCAGGAAGTTCGCCGAACAGCGCCACCGTCTATTGAACCTCGAACCTGCCGAGCGGGAGGAATATCTGCGGATACTGCTAAAACAGGAACGCCATGGGTTCGAGTTCAAGCCGCGTGCAACCCCTGAGCACGAGTTGGGGATTTTGGCTGCCGGCAAGAGGCGGAAGAGCCGAGAGGCTTTTTCGCTGAATAACAGATTGCCAGCTTCTGAAACGGAAGCATTGCTGTATCAATAAGAAATAGGGGGGGCCGATGAATGCGGGGGAAATGCGAGGCGTTCGTCGAGGCTTTGGGGCCGCACCTGAAGCTGGACCTCTACGGGTGCGACCTGGCGATCCTGGCTGACCTGGACGCGGTCTATGAGTTTCTGGACCAGGCTCCGGGTCTCTTGGGCATGACCAAAATCATGCCGCCGTATGTTTACAAATACCGCCCTCTGCCGGGGTATGAGGACAGCGGCATCTCTGGCGTCGTCATGATTGCCGAGAGCCACATCAGCGTACACACCTGGCCGGAAAAGGGCTTTGCTGCCGTTGATCTCTTCAGTTGCAAGCCCATCGACTACGACGTGGCCGTTACGTTCACCAGCGATTACTTCAGGGCTGGGCATTACCATTTGAAACTGACCCACCGGGGCCTCGAGTTTCCCCGCAATCTGTCGGCGGTGCAGGGCTATATGGATCGGGAGCGCCGCACCTTGGGGGGGCGTAATGGAGTCCTCTTTCAACCATCCGCTGTTTCTGTCGGTGTTCGCTATGGCCGTGGCGGGCGGACTCATCATCCTATCCATCCTGAAGTTCGGCCAGAAGATATTTGGAAATGGCAACGGCAACGGCGACATGAAACACATCCAGGCTGCCCTGGCAGAGATTAAAGTAGAGCTTAAGGGAATCCGGGAGTTTCAGATGAACTGCCGCCTTTCCCTGGCCGACCTGTTCATCCCCCGCTCGGAATTCTTGGAATGGAAGAAAGGGCGGGACGAGCTAAAGGCCGAAAGCCGCGAACTATGGGAAGCACTCAACCGGCATTATCACGACGCTACCACGGGCGGCGTGGTGCGTAGCAGGGGGGAAAAATGAACGGCGAGATGGGCGAATTGAAATGCCTGTTCGAGCGCATCATCCGGGAGGAGGTGCAGAAGGGCCTCAAGGCCAAGGGGGTGCGGCACCGGTTTGTTGAAATCTTCGTGGACCCGGCTTCCGGCCAACTATCCTGTTCCCGAGTGGGGATGTTTCTGGTGACGGCGGTATTGTTCCCGGCCAGTTTAATGCTCCAGGCCCTGGGGTTCAACCTGGGCCAGGCGTGGACCTCATTTGTGGCCCTGGCCGGGACATTGGCGGGGATTTACGGGTTGAACTCGGCGGCACGGGTGTGGCGGGGAGACGGGCAGAACGCCGCTGAATGATGATGCCATTCACTCCAGGCCTCCTGATTATCGCCCTTTTGATCAATTTTAAAAAAAAAAAAGTTTACAAATCAAGTATATTAGTTAAAATGTAAACTAAGGAGGTGATAGGCGTGTCCATGGGAGAGCGACTTAAAATGGCCAGGGCAAGAGCGGGGTTGAGTCTGCGCAACCTGGCGGAGCTCGTTGAAGTCAGCCCCATGGCAATATCCAAGTATGAACGGGGTATGGCAGTTCCCGGCTCCGCGATTCTGGTTAAAATGGCCAAAGTATTGGGCGTCAAACCGGAATTCTTTTTCCGTCCCACGAAAGTAATGTTGAGTCAACCCTCTTTCCGGAAGAAAAAATCTCTTTCGGCCAAAAGCAAAAAAATGATCCTGGGTGAGGTTCAGGACTGGTTGGAACGTTATATGGAGGTGGAGAGCATCCTTTTTGAGAAACCGTCTACTTTTCAAATGCCTAAGTGTTTCTCTAATCTAATTTCTTCTTTCGAAGACGTGGAAAAGGTGGCTGAGGAACTGCGCCAGGAATGGGGTTTGGGAAACGGCCCTATTGAAAATCTTTCCGAAGTCCTTGAAGAACGGGGCCTAAAGGTGGGCCTGGTCGATGGCCAAGAAGGCTTTGATGCCCTAACGCTGCGGTTTGATAATGAATGGCCGGTAATCGTCATAAAACGTGAGCTTCCCGGCGACCGGCGCCGCTTTAATCTGGCCCACGAATTGGGGCATATGTTAAAGGTGGAAGAACCTGTTGGTGCGGAAAAAGCAGCGCACCGTTTCGCAGGAGCTTTCCTGGTTCCAGCCGAGGCTGCAAGGCGAGAATTGGGTTCAAGGCGAAGCAGGCTAAATCTTCTTGAACTTCATTTGTTGAAACACAAATACGGGATGAGTATGCAGGCTTGGATTTATCGGGCTAAAGACTTGGGTATTATTAACGAGTACGTGTATGCTAATTTATTTAGGACTTTTCGTCAACGCGGATGGCACAAGAAAGAATGGGGTGAACCACTCCTCTCGCCGGAAGAGCCCGAACGCATGAAGCGCCTAGTGATGAAAGCCCTGGCGGAGAACCTTATTACCAGATCTCGGGCCTCGGAATTGCTTGGTCGGCCACTGGCCGAGTTCTGGAAGGAAGAGGCAACGCGGCATGGCTGTGACCCCGAGGCTTTATATAGTTGATGCCAGCGTATTAATGTCCCCTTCGGGGAATGGGAGAAAATCCCTCGCCTTCAGGCGAAGACTTTAGTAGGCTTGCGGTGCCATGGAAAACTACCGCAAGACCTCACATTCTGTTTATGATCTGAAATACCACCTGGTATGGATCACCAAGTACCGCAAGCCGGTTTTCTTTGGAGACGTGGCCGTTCGTTTACGGGAACTTATCCGTGAAATATGCAAGTCCTTAGACATAGAGATCATCAAAGGCCACGTCTCCAAAGATCACGTGCACCTATTCGTTTCGGTGCCACCGCAGTTATCCATCAGCAAAGTGATGGGCCGGATCAAGGGCAAAACATCGCGTAAGCTGTTGAGCGAATACCGTCGGTTGTCAAAAGAGTTCTGGGGTCGCTATCTGTGGGGACGCGGGTACTTTGCGGCGTCGTCCGGCAATGTCACTGATGAAGTGATTATGCAATACATTGCGACACAAGATCTTGAAGAGCGTGCCCACGATGGCGACTTTACATTAGCCCCTTGAATCGAGGTGGGCACTTGGATAAGGTTGCCTGCCAGAGGGATGAGACATGCTGAGGGTGACCGCGACCTCGCTTAACATCCGCCGGGGGCCGGGAAAACGCTTTCCGGTGGAGGGGGCCCTGTCCCGAGGTGATATCGTAGAGCCTCTGGACATCACAGGCTGGCTTCCGGTGGAACTGGAGGACGGCACGGTCGGCTGGCTGTCGGCGGACTTTCTGGAGGAGGTGCCGGAAGCGGGGCCAGAGGAGGGGGTTCCGGACGAAGCGGCACAGGCTTACGATTTCTCCACCAGGGAGGGAACTATCGAGGCCATCAAGGCCGAGTGCCGCAAGCAGGGGCTCACCCTGCCGACGCAGATTGCCTACGTTCTGGCCACCGTGGAGTGGGAGACGGGAAAGACTTTCAGGCCGATACACGAGCGGGGGCCCGTTTCCTACTTCGACCGGTATGAAGGGCGGAGAGACCTGGGGAACACCCAACCGGGGGACGGCTACCGCTTCCGGGGGCGGGGGTATGTCCAAATTACCGGTCGGGCAAACTATGAGAAATATGCCAGGATTACCGGCAAGAACCTGGTGGAAAATCCTGACTTGGCCCTGGAGCCGGAAACCGCCCTGTTTATTCTGGTGCACGGGTTCCGCACCGGGGCCTTCACCGGGCGGAAGCTCACGGACTACATCAACGAGGAAGGAACCGACTTCCGCAACGCCCGCCGCTGCATCAATGCCCTGGACCGGGCCGGGGAGATTGCGGCCCTGGCCGATGGCTGGATGAAGAAAAATACCCAACCCTGCCTCTAAATATTTTTTCATTAGTAATAGTTCTCCCTATGGTCACGTAAGGGAAAAATTTTTTCATGTTTAAACAAAAAAGGTCTTGACAGAGAAATGATTTAATGCAAAAGAGTGATAGCAGGATTGGGTGAGGATCAGGGATTGCCCTCCCACCCCATGGGGGAGAGCAATGGGGAGGCAAGGGAATAAAAATGGATAAATCAGGGCCCCGCCGTATGGAAAATATATTGAAAAATGCATATTTCTGTATGCATGGCGGGGCATATCAGAACACTCCAGAAGTGTCCAAAGTGCAAAGGCCCTTTCCCCAAGGATTTTCTGTGCCCTCATTGCCTGACGCGTCCGACCCGCTTCTTCATCGACCTGTGGTGGCGGGGGGAGCGTCTGAAGCTCTACACCGACCCTTACGGTTTTCCGCTCGACTCCTTGGTTCGGGCAGAGCAACTGCTGGCCACTATTCGCTATCAGATAGGGACCGGCAAGTTCGACCCCAAGGAATATGTTGCCAAGGAGGTAAAGTCCCTCCAGTTCGAACACTATGTCGCCGCCTGGCTCACCAGGCGACAGGCCGAAGTGGAGCGCCGGGATATCAGCCGAGGATATTTGAAGCACATCGAAAGATACGCAGCGAACTATTTTGTTCCGTTCTTTGGCCGGATGAACATCCGGGACATCCGGGATGGACACATCAAAGACTTTCGGAACCAACTGCCCGAGCATCTGTCGGCCAAGACGGTGATGAATATTTTAGGTGTGCTGCACAAACTCCTGGCCGAAGCCCTGGATCGCAAGGACATCGCGGTCATGCCCAGGTTCCCCAGGGTGCCCAAGCGGGAACCGGATATCAAGTGGCTGACGCCGGAGGAGCAGGCCCGCATCCTGGCCCGTTGTCGGGAGCCCTACCGGACGATGTTTCTCCTGTGCATGAAGCAAGGGTGCCGCCTCGGGGAGGCGCGAGCCCTAAAGTGGGATTGTGTTCACCTCAAAGGAAAGCCCTATATCACTTTCGAAGCCAGCATGGACCTCGGGGAGTGGAAGCCCTATACCAAGGATGGGAGTGTGCGGAAAATCCCGCTGAATGCCGAGGTCAAAGAGGCGCTCCTGGGCCTGCCCCGGTCCATATCCGGCTTTGTTTTTGTCAACCGGGAAGGCCGGCCCCTTTCGGACGTAAGGACCAGGAAGGTATGGATGAAGGCCGCCCAACAGGCGGGGGTCGACATCAGTGCCTACCAAGGCACCAGGCATTCATTCGCCACTCAAAAATTGCTGGCAGGCTACTCCGAGAGGATGGTGATGGAGGCCACCGGGCACAAGACGGTGAGCGCCTTCCGCAGGTATGGCAAGATGGTGGCGGAAGCACTCAGGGACATGATCGATGCGTCCATGCCTACCGTCCGTACACCGTCCGCAGAAGGCGAGAGCGATTAGAAAAGTCTATAAATTTTCAAAACTTGCAGAAAAGGGTCGGAGGTTCAAATCCTCTCGTCCCGACCAGAATTTGGCAGGAATCAGAGGGAGTTGGCAGAGGCGAGACTGCCGGCTCTTTTTACTTTGGGGCCATGGTTTACCATTTCTTTGCCACTCGGCAAGACATTGAGCAGGTTTACCGAATCCTTCAGGTGCTCCTGGGACAGGTGGGCCTAGCGCATGGTCATCTTCGGATCGGCGTGGCCCAACTAAAGGGCAGGTTCTCTCTGGTCGGGTGATCCGGAATCTTGAGGAGGTGCGGACCGCGGTCAGGCGCTTCGTGGACCCCTACAACCGGGACAGGGTGTTTTTCAACGTGGTGGGTGGAAAAGACCGGCTTTCTCAGCCCCTGGCAGGCCCGCGCCAATTGGCTGACACAGAACTCTGCCAGGGCGGCTTAAGAAATACTGGGGTCAAAAAACCGGACCAGGACAACCAGACTGCCGACACCCCGGGCTCTTTAATGAGCGAGCCGGACAGCCCGGGAAATGGGCACCTCCTGAAGTGCTGCCCGGCACAGGGCTCCTCGCCTAGGCCGGCCGCCGGCGCGGCTCCATGTGGCCCACAGCCTTGGCCTTCATCTGGCGGACATGGTCTCAACCCCCTTTGCGCGGCCTCACCCTTCGCAGAGGCGGCGGGCGCCCAAGCAGCTCTTGGCCAGACCCAGGCGGCGGCCCTTCAGGGCCTCGGGGGTGCCCCCCCGATAGACGGCCGCCAGACCGATTTCAATAAATCCT
>FWPV01002583.1_pt1 | contig 43942 bp, 40 predicted proteins | sample 2228371 | NCBI WGS metagenome assembly FWPV01 (sample SAMEA103939776, study PRJEB20133) | metagenome
TTCTTGAAAATCCTACACCTGAAAAATTTTTAGAAGCATTCGAAAAAGGTGAAATATTTATTGATTTAAGAATGCATTTAAAAGATTCCGGTGGTGTTAGAAACCATGGAACGGGTTTTAGAATTTCAGAACAGAATTTGGTTGAATTATATGCAAAGAAAAGGCGATTGATTTGATTTTATTCCTTGATATTATAAAGCATGGATTCACAGTAAAAAAATTTATACCAATTATTATTGTAGTTTCTAATTCATAAAATTGATTTAAATAATCCTTAATCATCAGGATTCCCGCAGCTAATAGACAGATAAATTATCTCACCTTCTCTGTTCCCACTTGATTTCAGGAATCTTTTTTATGTGTATGATAAAATAGTAACCTGGATTAAGTTTTTCCGGTCTCCACTGGAAACGCATATCCCAGCATTCCAGATCACAGGTCATATTGATGCTGTTCTGTACCCATTGGTTGGTCTGAAAATTATATGTGCTGCTCCATTGAAGCGACCAGTTACGTGTTATATTCATAGAAGCGGAGCCGCTTAATGCGTATTTCTTGGTAGTCGTGAACATTTCCGAAGGCGAATTTCTCGTCATAGAAAAAGTAAAGTTCGGGTTTAGGGAAACATTCCACCCCGTATTTCCGATATTGGCATATTTGATTCTATCGCCGTAGTGGAGCGTATCGAGTACCGGAAGGTCTCCGCCCCAAAAACTCCCCTTTGCCGCAAGGGTTCCTATACTAAAAGAAACATCTAATCTTTTCATCACAGGGACGCTTAGTCTGTTTCCTTGGTCGTAAACCCAGAAACCGGCCTGCGAGGAGATCCGGAGATTGTTGAAACCTGTGGAAGCATCCATACTAAGATCGCTCCATTTTTTAGCTTCCGCCTCGAAATTGTAAGCACTTGAAACCCTGTAGGAGAGAATCGTGAATTTTTTTTCTTTAATATTTGAACCGGAATCTGCATTTTCAATCACTTTGCCTTCGAACTGGTTGTCGAGGGATATGCCTACGCTTTGGCTGCGTTTATGTCCCCGGTCGTAGGGGATTCCTACATCGTAGAATTCCCTGTCGAGTTTATGTTCAGGAACAAAGGTATACGAAACGGCGGGTCTGAGAGTGTGTCGTAATCCTGCAAAATTAAGAATTCTTATGGGAAATATACCGTAAAGATTGGTTGAAAAATTAACGCCGGTTCTCCATGTAGTGACATGTGAAAGTACGTGAGGATATTCGTTCCGTATGGGAATGCGGGATAATTTATGCTTAACAACCCGTATACTGTCCGCCTCGCCGAACTGATTGGTCGAGAGAGTATCGTAGCGTATAACCGTATAATCGGGCATTCTGGAATCTTTGGACGGATTACGGGTAATGTAAGAAACCGTATCGTAGATCGTATCGTAGCCGAGAACGGCCGTATCCTTATAACCTAGAAAAAGCGCGGTTTGTCCCGAGAACGTGGGACTGACGGTAATCCATTTGAAAAGTTTTTGAGGCGCGGAAATATTTATCGATTGCGTCATTCCCGAATGATAGGTTTCCACAACGGCGCCATCTGAAGCCCTATCGTGTTTATTGACGGCCTTCATATCGTATCCCCAGTAAATATTATGAAACCATTTAAGAGTATCCTGCCTGTCGGATGATTCATGAGGGATAAGCGGCCGATTCGGCATACTGAACGTAATAACGGGCAGATCTTCTTTTATCAGATCGGTGCGAAGGTCGTGGGATCTGTTCCAGCTTATATTAAGACGGCTGTTGATAAGCGATAAGTCGCGGGAAAACGAAAGATTGGCCTTAAGGCTCTGCTCACGCAGTTCCAGGCTGTCTTCGGAGTAGTTCTGGATGAAATTATATTGTGACGTTTTAGTCGACAGAAGATTACCGGCTCCCGAAAGACGGGTTTTACCGTCGGGCGTGAGGTTCTGATCGTGCGAGTAGTTGATAGCCCACTCCTTTCTACGGTTTAGAAAGTCGGTATTTATTGCGTAGCGAGTCGACAACGATCCTCTAAGCCGGTATTTAAGAGCGTAGTTGCTTGAGGCGTTAACCACAAATTCGCTGAATTCATATACGCGGCTGCTTACCGTAAGATCAACGTAATCGTTGGGGGCGAAATAATAACCTATGTTGTCCAGATAACCGCCGCCGCTCGGATGACCTCCCCATACGGGAGTAAGAAAGCCGCTTCGACGTTTCCTTTCGATGGGAAATATGAAATAGGGAAGCGCGGCGACCGGAGCTTCGCCTATGTTAAGTATCACAGGCCTGCTGATTATTTTGTCGTTAGGTATTACTTTTATGTTTCTGCCGTAAAAACAGTAGTGAGGAGTGTCGACATGCGCACAGGTGGTATAATCTCCGGCGTCCACATAGAGCTCGTTTTCCTCGCTTTTAACGATTCTGTTGCCGTTGAAAACCGCGTCGCTGAGATGGGTGCTGGCATAGTTGACCCTTCCTCGTCTGGTTTTTATATTGTAAACCATATAATCTCCGACGGTAGTATCGCCGCTTTCTATAAGCCGAGGCATGCCGGTTGCGGTAAAAATATCCTCTTCTATAAGATAGAGTATGGTATCGGCAAAAAGAGTAATGTTCTGATAGTCTATCCTGCCGTTTCCCGTAAGCATGAGCTTCTTCTTCTCGGCGTCATAATCTATACGGTCGGCCTCGTAACGTACCGTATCGGTAATTTCCCGGTTTTTCTTTGCCTGCTTGCCGGCATTTGATGATGAATCGGCCAGTTTGTCAAGCCCCGGGAGCGTCGGAGAAACGAGATCCGACAAAGGTAAACCGGAAGATTGCGGCCAAATAACGGAAAATAAACCTCCGGCAATGACCATAATAAACAACCGGTATGACTTAAATGCCCGGAGAAAATATTTTTCAATGCAACGACTCAACATTCCGCCCCGTGTCCGGCTTTATATTGTCGCAGAAGTGCGAGCGTAGTTTTTCCCACACATTTCTCCTTTGCAGGAAAGAAACGTCAGCTGGATAAATATTATATTAAATCGCATTAACAGGTTGTCTTGCAGGTACAGGACAGCCTGTTGAACCGAAGAGTAAAATATACGTTTCGGAAACGGGGCGGTGGTTTCCTATATATATAGGCGGAAGACGTTAAGGTAACAGGAGGGGAACTAATGAGTCGTAGGAAATTTTTATTTTTTTTTGTTATAACGGGTCTCTGCGTTTTTTATGGTACGGAACCGGTGTTGTCGGACGAAAACAAATCCGTTACGACCGGTATGTCTGATTACGTTTCCGCCGATGCAAGTAATACCGATTCCGCCGGAGCGGTTTCCGGGCGCCGGCAATCGGAGGCTTTTACATCCACGCCCCTTCCTTCATGTACTCTTGAAATTGTTACCGTACCTTCGGGGGCGGTTATTTTGCTGGACGGAAAGGAGTCTGGCGTATCCCCGCTCATTCTTTACGATGTAGATTCCGGAATGCACACGCTTACCATAAAAAAGACCGGCCATTACCGGAAGAAGGCCAGAATAGTAACGTCTCCCGAAAGTAAAACTTCGCTTTCTTTCGAACTCTCCGCCCCCGGGCGTTTATCCATAGCATCCCACCCTACTGCGGCCGCCGTTATAATAAACGGAGAAAGGAAAGGGCAGACCCCTTATACCGATTCGCTGGTAAAGCCAGGCCAATACTCTCTTCGTCTCGAAAAACAAAATTATCTTACGGTTTACGATTCAATTACCATATCAAGCGGCGGAAACCTTATGCGTAATTACACGCTAAAGCCCGATTCGGCCGTTAGTGATTCGGCGAAGCAGGCCGCTTCAATTGTAATAAGTAAACGGAAAAGAGCGGGTTTTATCGCGGTATGCGCCTCCTTTGCGCTGTTTTTTCTGGCAGTGGGAATTATTGACAAAAAGGAATAGATTCTTTTGCATATCCGGTTTTTTCTTATTCAAGGAACGATATTAATAAATATTTTAACGACATGCATTACGGATGCGCAGATGATAAAGATTCCCGGGGGTAAATTCGAGATGGGAAGCGCCGATGGCGAGAACGACGAAGCGCCTGTGAGGACGGTTGAGTTGTCGCCGTACTCTATTATGGCAAAAGAAGTCACCGAAGATCAATACGATTCATGCGTAAGGGAGGGGAAATGCACCCCCGCCCACTATGAAGACGGAGTATGCAGGGCCTGGGACGGTAAGAGGTTTAAAAAGATAATTATTCCATCCTCTTCACGCGGGCCAGGATTACCGGTCGTATGTATCACATGGTACCAGGCTATGCAGTATTGTAAGGCGTATGGAATGTCGCTTCCTACTGAAGCGCAATGGGAGTATGTTGCAAAAGCCGGGGATTCTAAGAGCGGCACCGACCGGAGTGTGCTGTCACGCAGAGACGGCCCCCAAAAAATAAATAACCGCAGCCCCAACTCATGGGGCGTTTACGATATGTTGGGTAATGTCTGGGAGTGGATTTATGACTGGTATGATCCTGTTTCCTATACTTACGATTCCGGTATGGATCCGAAAGGCTCTGTAGTAGGATTATATAGAGTAATACGCGGAGGCGGATGGTACAGTAACGCCTCCCAGGCAAGGGTCACTAACCGTCAGTGGTTTTCTCCTGATTTCGCTGAAGTCAGTATCGGATTTCGCTGCGTTTCACCTTAATATCTGATACCTTTTCCGTTGATTAATGAAGAAGAACATTTATTTATCGGAGAAAGTGAAAATGAAACGGGACTTCGGGAAAATTAATGCTTCTATACTTATAATCTGCTGTTTTACGGTTGCGCGGCCGTTAACCGCCGCTTCTTTTCCCGATACTATAATAATAAACGGAGCGCCTGTTTCAAGAAATATAATGCACGACGGTTTTCTTATGGAATGGAGCCGGAGCAAGGCACGGAAGTGGGGTAACGATTCTCTTTGGCAATGGGATGTTGCGTCAACGGGTCAGGGGTTTGCCGGCTATTTATGCTCAAATTCAGTGTATGCCTGTTCGACATGGGAGATAGTTTTTTCGGGATCAATAGTCGACAGCTCTATTACTCTTCGATTGCCTTCAGACCTCGAAACAAAAAATAGTTATTTCATTTGTGATAAAGCTGCATACGACAGCTCGGGTATTTATGTGGTTGAGTGGCTTATACCGTGGCCCTTGAGATATAACACTCGTTCCGATGCTCTGAATCTGGTAATAAGTGTCCGCTGCCTGAACGACGGAGCATTACCTTTACTTTCAATAAACAGCATATCTCCCCCCCGTTTTGCGGAAGGGAAACGATCCCTTCTGTTCCGTGCGATTATTATAGGTTTACTGGCAGGAATGTATATTATGATACAGAAAAAGCTCAGACGTCAAACCCTTCAAATGGGATCGCCTCATCGATAAGCATGATGGGAATGTCTTGTTTGATGGGGTAAAGGTATTTCCGGTCTTCCCTTAAAAGCCCTCCGTCGATCGTTTCTTTTACCGTTTCACCGCCGCGGTTTTTAAGCGTACCCGCTTTTATTGCCGCGTTTATCTTCTCGATAACCGCATTTTCGACAAGCCTGACGTCCTGTTTGGTCTCAGGACAGCAAAGTATATCGAGCAGCTTCTGATCCACCATTACCAACTCCTTGACAAAAAGGATTCAATAACAATTTGTTATTAAAATAATATTTCAATATCCGACCGGATATACAATTATCTCCTATTACACGGCTCCCGTTTTTTATTTCTCTTTTTTTTCTAAAGGAAGTATGGGAAGAAACCGTGGGATTAACTGAACTATTCCGGTATCCAGCGGAAAAGCAGACAGCAGAACCGCGAGGTTTTCCGTCTCGATATACCATTCTGCTATTTCCTCTCCCTCTTTTTTTTCAGGAAGCGAAAGCGGAATAGGTATGCCGCATAGCGAATCGGCAAGAGGGGCGAGCGTGTCGGGATCGGGTAGAGTGTCGAGAATAAAGCATTCTCTGCCAAAAAGAAAAATCGAGTCGGCGGTCGCCTCCCATTTTCCTTCGCTCTTGTAAAGAATTTTTTCCGAACGTTGGTTCAACTCTATCAAAAATGTCCGATTTTCGTTAATATTTAAAATAATATTGAATCTATCTATCTTTAACATATCAATAGGGCCGATACCGCAGTCCCACTCTCCGACATAATCGGGCTTCGGAGTGTTATCGCCGCCATCGTCAACCGACTTATCCGAACAGCTCCATTGAATCGGAAAAAACAACGTTATCAATATAATCAATCCCTCTTTTTTCATAAGGAAATCTCCTTCGGCTTATCGTTATAATTATTATTCCTATGAATATGTGGTTTACAATGTTAATATAGTTCATTTCAGTAAGGCAAAAGGATTATATTTGAAGCTTGAACCAATAAACTGAAAAAGTATAAATTATATGAAAAAACTATTATCCGGCAATCTTACCAGTCATCCCTCACCAGCCATTAAGGAATCAGGCGCAATAACAATTCGCTTTAATAATAAAAACATGCCGGAAGTACTTTTAATTCTATCCAAGAAAAAACCTAAAGTCCGTATTTTTCCAAAAGGACATATCGAAAAAGGGGAAAAAGCATCTGCTGCTGCAAAACGTGAACTTCTTGAAGAAGCAGGAATCAAGGGAAGACTTATCGGCTATGCAGGCAAAGTTTCATATAACTTTAAAGGTAAAAAATATTTGGTAAGTTACTATTTGTTTCAATTTGAAACATTTGTTACAAACGGAGAAAGAGGGCGTAGGCCACAGTGGTATTCAATTAATGATGCTTATTCAGTTCTTCCGTTCGAGGGCTTGAAAGAGATACTGGAAAAAGCAATAAAAAAATTAAAAAAGGTGGGATGGAAAGATTAAATATAAAAAAAACAAGATTATTGTTCAATCAAAGACTAATTTTGTCGTTTTTTAATATTATTTAAAACAGAAAAAAAACCGATATTATTGATATATTGAAAATAAACTGCTATAATATTTAATAAACAATAAATGGCTTTTTCAATTAAAAGTGGTCGGGGAAGCTTTGAATGCAGTCGCCTGAAATGATAAAAATACCTATCGATCAGCTTTGTCCCGGAATGTTTGTAGGGAACGTATTTAATGAACGGGGGGTACTTCTTTACAGAGCCGATACTCTTATAGCAGATTACTCGCAGATTGAAGCTTTACGGCGTCAGGGCGTTTATGAGGTTAGTATAAGTAACCGGCAAGAAGAAGACGGGGCTCCTGCAAAGCCGCAGTTATCTTCTATTTCCGAAGAAAAAAAGACTCAATTGACTCTGCTTGATAAAGGGGTATTTAAAGAAGAGAATGTTCGTTTTGCGCTCGAGATACGTTCTTACACTATCAATTCCGTCAGAGAGGTAATGGCGTCTGCCAAATCGGGCAGGCTTTTTTCGATAAGCTCCGTAACAAAATGTGTTGAATCGATTATGGAAATAATGCTGGATGAACCTGAATTACTTATAAGCCTGTGCAGGTTAAAAACAAAGAATGCTATGATCTATGAGCATTCAGTCAATGTGGCGGTGCTTATGGTGGGGTTCTGTGCGGCGCTGGGATTTACGCGTGATCGTATTATAGAGGCAGGGACGGGAGGTATGTTGCATGATATCGGAAAAATGAAACTCCCTGAAGAACTGTTGATGAAAAGAGGAGAGTTTACACGCAATGAGTATGGACTTTTTAAGAAACATACGGAAATGGGGCTCGAAATTGTCGATAGGAATCGTAAGAAACCTTCTCAGCCGATAAGGGATATAATCTCACAGCATCATGAACGATTGAACGGAAGCGGTTACCCTGCTCGTTTACGAGGGGGGGAGATAAACGAGATAGCTTTCATCTGTGCCATAGCCGATATGTACGATTCTTTGACTACACAGAGGCATTATCAAAAAAACTATATACCGCAAGAGGCCCTTGCGCTTATTTTTCAGGGAGCGGACGATGAATACCCCCGTAACCTTGTCGAGCATTTTACCAAACTTCTTGGAATCTATCCGGTCGGAAGCTTCGTTCGTCTTGACAGCGGAGAGATGGGCGTGGTGATAAAAAACAACAGACAGAAATTATTGACGCCGGTGGTAAAGGTGCTTTTTGACGAGCACGGCAACCGGTTGACAACACCTTATATAAAAGATCTTTCGGCGGAGGAAATCCGACACGAGGATCAAGGAATACGCATTGTTAATTCAATCGATCCTCTTAATTACAATGTGTCCGTAGAGGAAATTATCGGTTAAAGTTTAGGAATCTATCTCTTTTCGATAATTTTCTTAGTATATTAAAAAGATAAACACTCCTAAAGAGCTCATTTCTCGGAGAGATGGATGATACCGACGAAGCGCACAGTTCGTTACCCGGAAGATAAAGTCGCAGGGCTTATGTTAGGATTGCTTCTGGGTGATGCAATAGGTTCAAGATTCAACGATATGGCACCGGATGATATTCCTCCTCTTGATATTGACTATATAAGGCGACATCCGCCTACAAATTATACCGATGATACCCAGATGGCTATCTCGGTGCTCGAGGAGATGATACAAAACGGTTCAATAGATCAATACTCAATTCGGGAAAGGTTTCTTCGCCGTTTTTCTCCATGGAGAGGATACGGTGGCGGAATGCTCGAAGTAATAGAGAGATGGCGGGACGGCGAATCAATAGACGTTACGGCCTCTTCGCTTTACAACGGTTTAGGTAGTTTCGGCGACGGCGCCGCAGTGAGGGTTGCTCCGATAGCACTTTTCTTCGGATTGGATGAAATCGAATTGCTGCACCACGAGGTGCGGAAGTGCGCGGTTATTACGCATACTCATCCATACGGAATTGCAGGCGCACTCCTTCATGCTTCCGCAGTGCTTATGGCACTTAATGACCTTCCTGAAAATGAATGGCTTAAGAGAATTTTCAGACTTTCCATAGAAAGCGCGTATAAAATTAAAATAGGACGCGTTGTCCAGTGTTTGGAACGAAAAGCTTCGGCTCACGAAAGCGCGGTTGAGATAGGAAACAGCTCTCAGGCAATCGAGGCGGTTCCGGCTGCACTATATTCGGTTTTACGCAATCCAGACTCATTTATTGACGCACTTTTATTTTCCATTTCAATGGGAGGAGATACCGACACTATCGGCGCAATGGCCGGGGCCTTAGCCGGCGCAAAATTCGGTGCTGAAAATATACCCTCTGAACTTTTCGAACACATTGAAAACTGTGAAGAGGGAATGGATTTCATTGAGAAGCTTGTTAAACAGGCAATCGCAATTACCTGAATATAATACGGAGGGGAGAGGATTTGAACCTCCGGTAGGGTTGCCCCTACGCAGGTTTAGCAAACCTGTGCCTTAAGCCTGCTCGGCCACCCCTCCAGATAGATTTTTTAATTTATAAATATACACTCTCTTTTAGATTATAACAAAGTATTTTCGAATGTAATGATTTTTTCCAACCGATAATTTTATTAAACAATAAACGTAATCAGTAATTCTTTTTATTTTTTTAGTGCATTTATTATTTATAAGATATATACTTAAAATTTCAAATTGTTTTGTAATATTAATTAACAAAATCAAAGGGCGTCTGCTCTTGTCTAAAGAAAAAAGCAACGATATTTACGGGTTATAAAAAGAGGATAGTGATAAGGATATCTTATGGAGACTAGAGATTTTAAACAAACATATTACCGCTATCTGCGTTATTTCCTTGCGAAAGACGAAAGTACAGCCACCTCTTACGATAAATATATGGCACTTGCCTATGCAATCAGAAGCGAACTTACCGACAACTGGATCGAAACTCTGAAAAATTATGCTGCAAAAAACGTCAGACGTATCTATTTCCTTTCGATGGAATATATTTTCGGAAAGAGCCTTATTCAGAATATGTTCAATCTAGGAATCGAGGAAACCACCGAAAATGCCGTGAAATCGCTGGGGTTTTCCCTTGACGAAATATACAAACAGGAAGACGATTTCGAACTTGGTAATTCCGGACAAGGTAGAATGGCGTCCTGTTATCTTGATTCCATGGCCGCACTACGACTTCCGGCGATGGGATACGGATTGCGGTATGATTACGCACAATTCCAGCAGACGATACAAAACGGTTCCCAGATAGAACGACCTTACGACTGGCTTCACCGCGGTCATCCTTGGGAAATTATAAGGCCGGAATACTCCTGCGCTGTCAACTTCCAGGGGACATGCGCGCCTGTCAACAAAGATAACGCGTTGGGACCATATCAGTGGACGGGAAACGAGCAGGTATATGCAATTCCATACGATGTGCCTATAGCAGGTTATCGCAACAATGTAGTAAACACGCTCCGCTTATGGTCGGCACGGGCGTCTGAAGAGTTTCTGCCCGATTATATTAATCATCAGGATTATGTAAGAGCTTGCGATGAAAAGTCTCAACTCGGACGTATTACAAAAGTGCTCTTTCCCGAAGAAGACGTGAGGCGCTCTACGGAAATGAGAATGAAACAGCAATATTTCTTCGTATGCGCTACTATACAGGATATTATACGGCGATATAAAACGAAAAACAAAAATATGCTGGATTTCGACAAGTACGTGGCCATTCACCTCAACGGAAGCAGATGTGCTCTTGCGGTTCCGGAGCTGATGCGTATTCTGGTCGATATTGAGAATATACCTTGGGAACAGGCCTGGCGGATTGTAACGAATGTATTTACATATTCAAGCCATGCCATGTCACGGGACCAAATCGAGAGCTGGCCTGTCTACAAAATATCTCAGATGCTTCCCAGACATATGCAGATCATATTCGATATCAATCAGATACATCTCGATACTATTCGAAGCAAATACAGTTCCGATCCTGATATCATTCGCGACCTTTCACTTATCGAAGAGGGTGAAGTTAAGAGGGTTCGGCTGGCGAATCTGGCTGCAATCGGTTCCTCATCTGTTAATGGCGTATCGCGTCAACAAACCGAAATACTTAAAAAAAAGCTTTTCCCTTCTTATACCGCTTTTTTCCCCGATAAGTTCCGGAATGTAAGCGCCGGAGCGTCTCACCGACGCTGGCTTTTGTGTGCAAATCCGCCGTTGGCTTCTCTGATTAACGAGACAATCGGAACTTCATGGCAGACCGATCCAGGCAATCTGGTTCGTCTTGAAGATTCGATCAACGACAGCACGTTTCTGCAAAAGCTGATAAATCTGAAAAACGACGCCAAAATCAGATTGGGCCGATATATCGAGAGTGTCACAGGTCAGAGTGTCGACACAACCGCAATGTTCGATATACAGATCGGAAAGATCCATCCTTTCAAACGCCAGACCCTGCATCTCTTTTCGATATTACACGATTATCTCCGTTTATGCACAGGCGGGTCGGTCGTATCGCCGCGGGTTCATATTTTTGCCGGGAAAGCTTCCCCCTCCGACGCCCTGGCGAAACAGATCATACATCTTATAGATATTATAGCATCGGTAATTAATAAAGATCTGGAAATAAGCCGTTTCATAAAAATCGTTTTCCTTCCGAATTTCGGAATAAGTATGGCTGAGATTATTATTCCGGCCGCCGATTTATCCGAGCAGCTTGCTTCTCCCGCTTACGAGGCTTCGGGCACTTTCAATATAAAGACCGCCTATAACGGTGCCGTGACCCTTGCAAGCAGAAGCGGAACAAACATAGAAATGGCTGAACATCTCGGAGAATCCGCCGTATACTCATTTGGTAAGACTCTCGATGAGCTGACATCGATTCAGTACCATAAACCCTTTGATATTATCGAATCCGACCCAAGACTTAAAGCAATATATAAATTTCTAAACGAGACGCTTCCATCCTTTTCAAATGGGAGTTCGGTATACCCGTTGATTTCGTCGTTGAGAGAATCCGACAGGTTTTTCGACATACTCGATTTCGACGATTATATCAGACAGCAGGAGCGGATAGACGCCGCATACGCGGACAGGTGGCTATGGAGCCAGCGATGTCTTTTGTCTATTGCAAGAAGCGGTTACTTCTCCAGCGACAGAACCGTCAACGAATATTCACGTGAAATGTGGAAAGTATCACCGGTATGAGAAAAGAGATACGCCTGAACGGAATCCCGATAGTGGCCGGCTGGGGGGTGGGAAAGGCATATTTTGTAGGCCGTGCGGTCCAGCAAACGCCGTCCGTTACAATCTCGCGTCAGGACGTCGGAGATGAGATAATGCGGTTCAACGAGATACGCGAAAAAGCCCGGAATGACTACCGGAAGCATATCTCTGAAATGAAAGGCAACGCAAAGCTCGATACGTCGATACTTAATATATACGAGCACATAATCGACGATCCCGCTTTTATCGGCCAGGTGGTGGAAACCATAACCACAAAACTTTACGATCTCGAAACAAGCATCAGAACGGTCTCCAATGAGTTCATCAAACGTTTCGATTCGTCCGGAACCGCTTATTTCAAAGAACGAAGCGGCGATATGGTTGAGGTTTGCGAGAAACTGATATCTTTCCTTTACGAAGACGACGGCCGCACAAAGACATTCCTGGAACCGGTTGTACTTATAGTTTTGCGTACATTCACTCCCACAGATATTTTATCATACGACAAGAGTAAGATTCAGGCGGTTGTTACGTCAAGCGGCGGTAAAACCTCCCACGCGGCCATTCTGGCCCGCTCATATTCCATACCGGTTGTTTCCGGCATTCCCAACCTCTCCGAATACATAAGACCCGGTGATGAAGTCCTTGTAGACGCTGATAAGGGACATGTATTCGTACGTCCCATGCCGAATATAAAAAGCCGTTATAAAAGGCTTTCTTCGGAAACTGAGATTTTCAGAAAATTAATAAATAAATGGCGTCGTCCTGTTTACACACGCGACGGAATACAAATCGAAGTATTGGCCAACATATCTCTGCCCGAAGATGTGGATGACGCACTCCAACACGGAGCCGACGGTATCGGGCTCGTTCGCACCGAATATCTTATTTCCAACAGAAAAGAAATACCTCCCGAAGAGGTGCAGTATCAATATTATAAAACCATTCTCGAGAAGGCCGACAAAAAACCCTGCGTTATAAGATTGATGGACATAGGAGGCGATAAGGTACCGAAGTTTTTCAATATGCCGCTTGAATTCAACCCTTTCATGGGATGGCGGGCAATACGGATTTTTCTCGACAGAAAAGATTTGTTCGAAACCCAGCTTAAGGCTATTATGCGAGCTGGAGAAAAACACGATTATGCAATAATGGTACCTATGGTGACTACATTAAAAGAGTTTCTTGACGCAAAGGCATTCATCGAATCGACTGCCGCCAAACTATCGATGAAAAGACCCAAATGCGGCGTTCTTTTCGAGGTGCCGCTTGCAATCCTCGAAATGGAAACGTTTATGAAGGAGATAGACTTCGCTTCAATCGGAACCAATGATCTTATCCAGTACCTAAGCGCGGCGGACCGTAACAATGCAAGGGTAAATTACCTTTATAACCCCATAGAACCCGCTTTCATCCGCATAATCAGAAACGCAATAAAATGCGCAAACGATAACGGTATGCCGCTGTCGATCTGCGGTGAAATGGCGGGAAACTGGATGCATACCATACTTCTTATCGGACTTGGGCTTCGCAAATTCAGCGTTATTCCCAGAAATATTCCGATACTAAAGGAACTTATCGCAAACATCAGCTCTGCCGAGGCGGCCGAAAGCATTTCGCATATCGACGCGATCGTATCGACAACCGATCTGGCCCAGTGGCTGAAAAATCTCAATAAAAGATTGCTGGGAAGCGTGCTGGAAAAACTACCGATCGAAGTCGACGTTTAAAAGAAAGCCGTTTTAAATTATTCCAATTTTTATTAGTCAAATTAAAGATAGGTGTATATAAAAGGATTCGAATGGTCGGGGCGACTGGATTTGAACCAGCGGCCACTTGAACCCCATTCAAGTGCGCTACCAGGCTGCGCTACGCCCCGATCGAATATCAAAAATACATCCTTATTTTTCAATGGGCAAATATGGGATAATAAAAATCTTCATTTGCCCTTATTATCCGCTCTTTGTTTATTAGCCTGACTTTCAATTGTCATTATAAATCTTTTAAGAAGACCGGTTGATCTCATACGGATCTTTTGAACGGCAATTTTTTCCATATTTATATGGAATAAGCTTCCCCGAAATAAATAATAAACCCGAAAATAATAAAAACTACTTTTTCAATTGGCTGTAACTCATTGAAAACAGATGATATAATTTACAGCATTGAAAGAGGCCGATTATGGCATACCGGTTGCAAAATCAATTCACAGCTTTTCCTTCGAGGAATATATGAAACTACAACTAAAGGACTATATTGCTATTGCTGTCGTGACTGTAGTCAGTTTTCCTATTCTTTATATAGTAATGCTTTTCATTACCGGTTATGCTCATATCGAATTCGGCCCTTCTAAAGAGGAAAAGGATGAAAAAGAGCAGATACAACAAATAAAACAATCGGCACGTAAAGACTCTCTGGCTGCAGTCTATTCAAAAACCTTTCAGGCTCTTCAACAGGAGCGTTCGGAACTGGAAAGAGAGAAAGCGAGATTAAGCGAACAGCGGGAAAGGCTTAATTTTCTTCAGGCCGAGATCGAAGCACAGCAGAAAAAACTCATGGAAGAGCGTGAAAAAATAGAATCGCTGGTTTCGAAAAGCGACTCTCTGAATGACAAGAAAATAAAGGATCTGGCGAAAATGTACGCTGCCATGCGTCCATCGGAGGCTGCTTCCATACTCGGTACAATGGAAGAGAAACTTGCCGCCCGGATCATTCGGTCGATAAACGACGACCGTCAGAAAGCCAAGATTCTCGGTTCCTTTCCAAACGATAAGGCAGCCCGTATAAGTAAGATTATCGGCGGGCAGTAACCGAATAATTACCGGATGGAAAGAGGACGAATGAGACTGTGCAGTGGAAAGAAAAGAGGATGATATGAAGACGAATGTAATGCAGCTTCTGTTTACAGATGCGGCAAAACAACCGGTTAAGATCGGCAATCAATACAACAGAAAGGACGACGTCAATGATAACGTAGGCATTGAAAATACGGAAGGCAAAAGAAGAAATGTAATTTCCAGAAAAGCTTTTGCCGAGGTGTTGGCCGATAATATTGCAGCCGAACGAATTACGGCAAACACAACCCGAAAACGTGACGGACTCAAGTCCGATAATCTCTTTGATCACTCACAAAAAACAAATGAAGATTTAAGAAACTTCGCTGCAAAGAACAATACACCTTCCGAAAGCGTCTATAAATTTGCCGATAATATGCTTCCGGACCTTTACAATGAAATAATGCCGCCTGGGGTGGATGATAAAGATTACGACAGCGGCGTTACTTTTATAAATGAAAAGACCGCATTACAGGCTGAAGCATTGCTGAAAGAAGCCATCTCAGACATTTCAGACGCTCTTAAACTTACTACGGCCTTAAGGCTTGAAAATCTTTCTTTAAAGGAAATAAATAAGGATACGCGGGAACAGTTTGCCGAAATTCTTTTTTGTCTTAAAGAAATAGCACAGGGATTAGAATCAGGCGGTATGGCCGGATCCTTCGATGCCGTAAATTCAAACGGCGAAATTTCCGATGTATTACGGATCTGCGCTTTCAAAGTGGAAGTTGCATGCAATATTCTCGGAATAGCGGAATCGGTTAATGATCTTCTTGCTTCCAAACTTGACATTTACAATCCGGGGAATATCGTACAGGCGACCGATCCGTCCGCCCTTTCTATGCCAAGGCGGCATGCGGAAAGAATTTTCGGCAATCTGGTTAAAGAACCTGTAAACGAAGAAAAAATCTCCGAAATAATCAATAATATCAATAAGCTTATCAAAGAAAACAGCACATCCACAATGATGACGATTGGAGACAGCAATAACGGCGCTCCGACCTCCGAATTGATGAGACTCGATGCGCTTGTAGCAAAAGTCCTTCTGAAAATCGATATAATCAGCAGGGGAAACCGACCGGATAACGAAGGATTTTTTACTGAAAAGGAGATTAATTCCTCCGGAACGGTTCAGACGAAACCGGAACCGGTAAAGTTTACTTCTTTCGGCAAAGAGCTGATGCCTGACAACATACTTTTGTCTGGTATCGAAACAGGATTAAAAGAAGACGGACAGCATGTAAATACAGAGCCATGCGTTAACAATTTTCCTGTAAAAATTATTGACGAGAAAATCATCGAACAGATTGCCGCAAGGCTCAGGATCGTTATTCGTAACGGTTTTTCTGAGGCGCGGCTACAGCTCCGGCCCGAAACACTCGGTGAACTCAGAATGCATATCCGGATGGACGGTGATCTGGTTCAGGCTAAGATCGAAGTGCAGAACTGGCAGGTGAAAGAGATAATAGAGCGTAATCTTCCCATGCTTCGTGAAGCTCTGGCACAGCAGAATCTTAATACCGGCTCATTCGATATTCAGGTAAACAATAATGTCGGACGTCAATCCGGAAGCATGCACCACGAGATGCATAGCGACGAAGACTCCGGCGGGGGAGATATGAACCCTGAAGCCAAAGAAGATGACGGGGGATTTCAGGGAAAAGAGTATACCGGCGAAGAAACCGGAAGAAGGTTCGGCAACAACAGTATCGAATATTTTGCTTAGTAAAGGAGAAAGAATATGTCCTTGACGGTTTCATCATCCATAGATTCGATGCTCAAAACAAACGAGACATATACGGCCACTGCGGCTATAAACGACGGAGTCATAGACAAAACCTCTTCACGCGTCACCGGCGACCGCACCACAGGCCTTTTTGCCGATTCGGCCAACAAACTAGGCAAAGAAGATTTTCTTATGCTGCTTGTCACGCAACTGAAGTTTCAGGATCCTCTAAATCCGATGGAAAACACGGAATTTATCGCGCAACTGGCGCAGTTCAGTGCGCTCGAAAGCAGCAATAATGTGGAGAAAGCCGTTAATAAACTTGACGAATCGTTTCAGAACACCGTAGCGGCGCAGCAATACAGCGCGCAAGCGCTAAATAACGCAGCCGCAATTTCTCTTATCGGAAAAGAAGTACGGCTTCGTCAGACTGATATTCACTGGCTGGGGAAAACCGGTGAAACCGAAACAATACACATTCATCTGGGAAACAATAATTCTGCTGCTGTTCAGATACTAAACAGTAAAGGGGAAGTAATCCGTACCCTTGAAGCAAACAATAAAGACAGAGAAAATTCGGCTACCGTCGTATGGGACGGCACTACCGATATGGGCAAAACGGCGGAACCGGGAACCTATACAATTCATATCGTCGGTGAAGAAGAAAAACCGGAACTGTATGCCTTTGTGGAAGACGTGGTCGACGGCGTGCGTTTCAGTCCCCAGGGTGCGCTTGTTAAAATAAGCGGAAAAGAGCTTGCCATCGGTTATGTGCTCGACGTCTCGTCGGGAAGCACAAACGGTCAGACCGCAGGCGGCATATCTCCTTTGACTGCGATGACTTTACTTGGTAAAAAAGTGCGAATCCGTCAGGATTCCGTCCAGTATAATCAGGCTCCAATGGAACATATCACAGCGTATATTGCCGCTGGCGACAGAAAATATGTTCAGGTTTCACTGATCGATAAAAACGGCAGTGTCGTTTATACGGTATCAGTGCCTGCAGACGAAGACGGAGTTGCCAGATTCGACTGGAACGGAATCAAGAACGACGGTACATATCTTGAAAAAGGTACATATAGAATCGCAATAGCCGGAGAAAACAGTGATCCGTCGCTCTATGCATTCAAAGAAGGAGTGGTGGACGGTATAAACAATCTAAACGGTGATATTCGTTTACGTATAGGAAATATGAGCGTCGGACTTTCGAGTATTATCGATATCGGACAACCGGAGACCGGCCGGGAAGCGTGATGAATATTATTAAAAGAGGAGGTAGTTATGGTAAGATCGATGTATGCCGGAATAAGCGGCCTGCGTAACCATCAGGTGGCTATGGACGTCACGGCCAACAACATTGCCAACGTAAACACGGTCGGTTTCAAGGCCGGAAGGGTCACTTTCGAGGAATCTATGGCCCAGCTTCTGCAGGGGGCCACACGACCTGCAGGCAATGCCGGAGGAACCAATCCGCTTCAGGTGGGACTTGGTATGGCTGTGGGCTCCATCGATACGATCCTCACCCAGGGCAATCTTCAGACAACCGGCCAGATAACCGATCTTGCGCTAGAGGGAAAGGCTTATTTTGTCTTTTCTAACGGCGAAGGTAATTTTTTCGGCCGTAACGGGGCAATCCAGCTTGATTCTCTCGGCAGGATCGTTTCACCCACCAACGGATTCCGACTTCAGGGAATGATGGCCGCACCCGATGGAACCTACCCTCCGGGCACTCCGATAGGTGATCTAAGAATCCCTTACGGAGAAAAGGCGCCTGCAAGGGCAACTAGCCTGATCAGGTACGCATGCAATTTAGATTCCGATTCCGAAGGTTTGGGTACGATTGCGCATTCCAACCGGTTCATTGCGCAGGCCGAATCGGACGCCCCCCTTACTGCGCTTTACGACCAGAACGGCAATGATCTGGGAATTCAGGTAGGAGATCAGTTGAGTGTATCGGTAAGCGGTGAAGATCCCGTAACCTTTACCGTTAACGAAGGAATGACGCTTGCAGATCTGGCCGCTCAGATACAAACATATCTTCGGGCCGCCACAGGCGATATCGGCATTACTGTAAGTGCAGCCGGAGGGAATCTTACGGTTGACGGCTCACTCTCGGCGGTACCCATCAACGGTTTACAGATAAGCAGCAACCGTCCGGGATCGAATTCTTATGTTGCGAATACATTTTCATTCCCTCCGTCAATTGCAAGCGGCTCTTCCTATACGGTTACGGGAATAAGAGCACCTGCTACAGCCGATGATAACCTGAGCGACATCTTCGACGCCAACGGACAATCACTTGGTCTGGAATCGGGTGATGTTATTAATATTAACGGTGCTGTAGGCGGGAGAAACATATCCACGACCTCCGCGGTTTACAATGATCCGACCGATCCGTCGTCCATAGTGACTCTTGGCGACCTTGTCACTCTGATCCAGCAGGCTTTCAGTCTTCCGGCGACCGACGGAACGATTTACAACAATCCCTCGGTAAGCGTCAACAGCGCGGATACCGACGACGACCGTATCCCGGACGGATCGATAGTAATAAGAGGACAGCGTGAAGAGGCTTTTGCAATAACAAGCATTTCCATATCGGCAACGGACTCCAATAACGCAGTACCAGCACCGAGGCGATTCAACGCGAATATGGCTTTTACCGAAATTCAGGCCGCTCGCGACACGGGCGTGCACGGTACGTCGATTGTTGTGTATGACGAGTCCGGCGATGCTCATACAATCACAACCACCTTTACTCATTCCGGTATTCCAGGCGAGTGGCTATGGGAGATAACTACCGAAGGGGGAGAACAGATAATCGGCGGAAACCGAGGCCGTATTACGTTCGGCCAGGACGGCTCCCCGTCGTCCTTTACTTTTGACGACAACTCCACAAGCTTCCGGTTCGACCCCATGAACGGATCGAATATCGTAGATATCCGGCTTGACGTAGGAACACCAGGTTCATACAGAGGAATAACCCAATTCCGCGCGGAGTCCACCACCGTCGCAAGGGAACAGGACGGTTACCCGATGGGAAGACTCCAGGAAATATCGATCGACGAATACGGCGAAATAACCGGAGTTTATACAAACGGCGTTTCGAAATCTATAGCGAGGATATATGTCGCCGAATTCAATAATCCCGCCGGGCTTTTAAAAGTCGGCGACAGTATGTACAGCGTTTCGAACAATTCCGGTGAAGCCGTGTTGCTTCGTCCGGGCGTGGGTTCTTCGACTAAAATAAAACCGGGAGCGCTGGAAATGTCGAATGTTGAACTTGCGACTGAATTTACAAATATGATAACGACGCAGCGAGGCTTCCAGGCCAATGCGCGCGTTATTACCACAAGTGATTCCATGCTTCAGGAACTGGTACAACTTGTAAGATAAGGGGGTGAAGAGGGGACGTAAGCCCCTCCTTTGTTGCATCCTGTGTTCCTATATGGTATCATAGAACAATCGGAGATTCTTAATGATAGCATTGAGAAGAATAAACGGAAAAGAGTTCGTTCTGAACGTTGATTTTATAGAATCGGTGGAATCGACTCCGGATACCGTTATAACCCTGACTACAGGAAAGAAGATAATCGTCAAAAACAGCATAGAGGATATTGTAAGAAAGACCGTTAAATACAAGCAATTGATAAACCAATCGTTTCGGGTGATTCAAAAGGAGAAAACCGACAACGTTGAGAAAACAGAAAGCAGGTGAAAGGAACGCCTGATTTATGGACATTGCTACCATCATAGGGCTTGCGGGTGCGCTTGCACTCGTGCTTTTCGGCATTAAACCGGCGAACATTGCGGCGTTTATCGATTTACCTTCGGTATATATAACCGTGGGGGGAGCGGTTTTCGCAACAATATGCGCGTTTCCTGCAAGTAAATTGATAGGAGCGATAGGCGTGGTGAAAAACGCCTTTTTCGCAAAGAACGAGACCCCGGTATCCATCATCAATCAGCTTGTGGAATTTGCCGAACAGGCGCGCCGGGAAGGAATTCTGACTCTGGAAGCCCGTTCGGCCGAAATAAAGGACGAGTTTTTGAAAAAAGGTATCCAGCTTGCGGTCGACGGAACCGAATCCGAATTGATAAAAGACATATTGAGCACCGAAATAGCTTTTATAGAAGCACGGCATGAGGAGGGAGCTAAGATATTCGATTTTCTGGCTTCGATGGGTCCTTCATTCGGTATGATCGGAACACTTATAGGACTTGTGCTTATGCTGGGAAATATGAACGACGTCTCGACGATAGGACCTAACATGGCGGTTGCCCTCATAACCACTTTCTACGGTTCATTGCTTGCGAATGCCATATGCCTGCCTATCGTAGAAAAGCTCAAAGGCAACTCGAGGCGTGAAATCATGATAAAGGAACTTATGCTCGAGGGGATAATGTCGCTTCAATCCGGCGACAACCCTCGTATCGTCGAACAGAAACTGATTGCATTCCTGGAACCGTCGCTTCGATTCTCGGTTGTTAAGAAGCGACAGGCCAAGGAGAAGTAAGAAGATGGCAAGGAAACGAAAAACCGATACACCTCGCGGTTCGCCGGCGTATATGTTGACATGGGGCGATATGTGCACCCTTCTTCTCTGTTTTTTCGTTCTTCTTGTCGCCATGTCATCGACCGACGCCGGGAAATTCCAGATCGCCGCCTCCTCGCTGCATAATGCCCTGAGCGGGGTGCTCGAGTCGCTGCCTTCGATTATGATAAAACAGGAAGTACTTCAGCCCAAACTCGGCGGAGACGAACAGAACAAACGGCTCGCGATAGACGCCTCACAACGTATACGTAAAGCAGTAAAGAAGGAGGGTCTCGAAGACGCGATAAAAGTCAGGGTTACGGAGACCGGAATAGCCATTCAGCTTGCCAATCCAATAGGATTCGATCTGGGCAAAGCCGACATCAAACCGGAACTTCTGGGAACATTGAGAGAAATAGCGTCGATTATCGGAAGGGTCAAAGGGACGGAAATAAGAGTTGAGGGTCATACGGATGATCTGCCGATCCATACGAAAGAATTCCCCTCAAACTGGGAACTGAGCGCTGCCCGTTCTCTTAACATAGTAAAATATTTTGCACAGCAGGGTATAGATCCTGCACGTCTGAGCGCTATAGGATACGGAGAGTACCGTCCGCTTTTTCCGAATACTTCCGAACAAAACCGTAAAAAGAACCGACGAATAGAAATATTCGTAGAGTACCTTAAAAAACAGACCGTATCGGGTGACAGAGCAGATCTGACTCAAGGAGTTTCGAGATAATGGAAGAAAAAAAAGGCAAGACTGAGGGTGTAAAGAGTGACGGCGCGGCGCCACAGTCTGCTGCCGCCAAAACGGAAGCGGGGAATAGGATTTTACTTATCATAATTCTGGCCGGGGTTATAATATTAAATTCCATTGTAGCTTTTTTGCTTATAACCGTTACAAAACCCAAAAGCCCCGATCAGATCGCGGCAAAAGCGCAGGCCGATTCTCTGAGACAGGCAACGGAACGGCTGACGACAATGGGAGCCACCACCGCCGACGCACCGATCGAAGCTATCGTGAATATTGCAGGTACGGACGGCGATCGTTTTTTGAAAGCCGCGATAATTTTCGAGTATGACGATAAGAGGTATCCGGACCTCGGCGCGGAACTGTTGCGTCGGGCGCCGCGGTTCAAAAATCTTATGATCGATCATCTGTCGCGGCTCACGCTTGCCGACGTAACGGCGCCGGACGCCAAAGATCGGATTCGTAAAGAGCTATGTAAACTCATAAACGCAACTCTGCCCCCTAAATTGGGAGAGGTGCGGGAGGTGCTCTTTACGACATATATCATACAGTAACGAACGGGAGAAACTTAAAGTGAGCGATATCCTTTCGCAGGAAGAGGTTGACGCACTGCTTTCCGCAGTATCGGCGGGAGCCGGCGGTACGCTCAAGGGTACCTCAGAAAGCGCACAAACCGACTATACGGGTTTAGGCGGCGAAGGCGAGAAGTCGCTGTCTCTCTATGACTTCAGAAGGCCCGATCGAGTCTCAAAAGACCAGATGCGTACGCTTCAGAATCTGCATGAAGGGTTTGCACGTCAGTTTTCGACAACTCTTACCAATTTTCTCCGTACATTTGTGGAAATTGAATTGGTGAGCGTGGATCAGCTTACCTATTCGGAATTCGTAATGTCTATATCCAATCCGAGCTGCATTTACGTTTTCAAAATGGAACCTTTGGAAGGTAATGCGATTATCGAAATCAATCCATCGCTCGTGTTTTTTATAATCGACCGGCTTTTCGGCGGTCAGGGCAGGCCTTCCGAACAGAATCGTGAACTGACACTTATCGAACAAAATGTTATGAACCGGATTGTGGAAAGAAGCTTGAGCGATCTTAAGGACGTATGGGAGCATATAGGCGTTTTCAACCCTAAAATCGAGGGGTACGAAACAAACCCTCAATTCGTCCAGATCGCGCCTCCGGGGGAAACGGTTATACTTATTTCCCTCGAAGTGAGGATGCAGAACGCCTCTGGTCTGATGAGTATCTGTTTCCCTTTTATCGTGCTCGAGAAAGTGATAAACAACCTGTCGGGCGAATCGTGGATGTCTTCACAGAGTGCAGCTACAGCCGAAACCCGGTCGATTCTTGCTCATGAACTCGAATCCGTCGAGCTTACCCTTTCGACTCTCATAGGTAAAACCTCGCTTACCATCAGAGATCTGCTTCAATTACAGCGCGGTGACGTACTTTGCCTGGATAAACCATACGAGAGTGATCTGATAATTCAAATCGAAGGAAAAAATAAATTTGCCGCCCGACCGGGTATTATAGGTCGCAAGAAAGCCGTTAAGATAGTCAAGGTTCTCGAAAAGGAGGTGCCGGGCTGCAATGAGTGAAATTCTTTCGCAGGAACAGATAGACGCCCTTCTTAACTCGCAGGGTATCGACAACGGCAAAGAGGAAAATGAAAAGGTTGATCGGAGCAGGGTTTGCGGTGCGCTGTTGAAAGTGTTCGGTCTTTTTTGTGATCAGGCGGGTAGCGTAATATCCACAGTCATAAACAGGAAAGTGGTTTTCAAGACCGACTCGTGCGAACAAGCTTCCCCGGAAAAGATTCATGAAAAACTTCCTTCGGTATTGCTATCCGTAAATATCTCATTAAAGGCCGAAAAAGATGAGTCTTTTACGATTCTCATTCAGAAAAAAGACGCGGCCGTGCTTTCGGATCTTATGCTGATGGGTGACGGAACCGCCGAGTACAGCGAAGATCACAAAGATGCACTGGGTGAACTTTTCAATCAGGTTACGGGCGCCTTTGCAAAGGCTCTTTCCTCCGAATGGGGAGGCACAGTGTCTTCCGGTAAGATAGAAGTATCTGATTTCGACGCCGATAATCCGCCATCTGATCTTGACAAACAGAATATGATACTCGTCTCGCAGGCCACCGAAGAAATAGGAAATACTTTTCTGGCTTTAATGATTCCAAATGATTTTTCCGACCGTATAGCCGAAAGAATAAAAACGGCGGATGACGCACCTGAAGACAAGAGCACCGGAGGGGTGGGTCTGAATCCTTCGGAACTTGAAGAACTTTCTCAAATAACTTCTTTCGGAAATGAAGGCGCGGAACCTGTGCAGACGGAGCCGACAGCCGAGGCCCGTCAGCCCAATATCGAAATGCTTCTTGATATCGAGCTCGATGTAAGCATAGAACTCGGCAGATCGACTCTTTCGATCAAAAGGATACTTGAGCTGGCTCCCGGATCGATAGTGGAACTCGACCGGCTGGCCGGAGAACCGGTAGACCTTCTTGTAAACAATAAGGTGGTTGCTAAAGGAGAAGTGGTGGTTGTGGATGAAAATTTCGGAATACGAATAGTATCTCTCATTTCTCCGGAAGAAAGGATAAAAAGCCTGCGTTAAGGGGTAAGAAACATTATTAAGAATTACATTGGAAAAAGCCTGATGATGAAATTGTATATAATATGCTTTATGATAATGACATTTGCGGCAAGCGGTATAACCGGCCGTGAGAGCGATATCGGCGGCTTTGATATAAGTAGAGTACGAACCGCCGCGTTCCGAGGAAATGATACGTCAGTAGAATCCTCTTCGGTTCCTGTAACCCATAAGGAAAGCGCCGCTGCACTGCTGTTTCGGATTATGCTTTATCTTGGCGTCGTTATCGTAATTATAGCGGCAACGGCGTGGTTCGTAAAAAGAATCGGGCTTAAAAATCCGCACGTAGGCGGAGGATCGATGGATATTGTCGAAACTCTTCCGGTAGGGCAGAATCGTAACCTTATCATGGTGAGAGTGGGCGATGAGATATATTTTCTTTCGCAAACTCCGACAACTATAACGCTTCTCGATAAAATAAGCGGCCAGAAGGCGCTTGATATTATAGCCTCTTCGAAAGGAGGAGGAACTATGCTTCACTTCAGAGATGCGCTCAATAATTTCATGGGAAGGATAAAAAGAACATCATGATACAATCTTTTTTACATTACCCCTTATCGTTATCGGTTTCAGGCTATAAAAACTTTAGCGGATTTTTTATGCGATTAAGAATTTATTTAAGGAAAAAGCGAAAACGCCGTTGTTTTCTCATGTCAATATTACTAGCGACGTTGTTCGCGTCTCCCGTTATGACTCCGCTTGCCGCACAGGGGCTGCCGAAACTTACGCTTACGGTTTCGGAGGCGGGTAAACCATCGGAGGTGGCGGTTGCTCTGCAGGTGATTTTTTTGATTACCATCCTGGCGCTTGCGCCGTCGATTCTTATTATGGGAACCTCTTTCGTACGCATTATCGTGGTTCTTTCGTTGCTGCGGCGCGCAATCGGCACCCAGACCATGCCGCCGGATCAGATTATGGTAGGATTAGCGCTTTTCCTTACGCTCAGCGTTATGTCGCCCGTATTCACCGAAATAAACAACGAAGCCCTGCAGCCCTATCTCAGAGAAGAATTACCCTTTGACAAAGCGGTGCAAAAAGCCGGAATACCTCTGCGCAATTTTATGCTCCGTCAGGTAAGCGAAAACGATGTGGCGCTTTTCGTGAGGCTCTCCCGAATGCCTCCGCCGCGCAACGTCGACGATCTGCCGTATACCGTAGTTATTCCGGCTTTTATCACTAGTGAATTAAAAACCGGTTTTATAATCGGCTTTATTCTTTTTATTCCTTTTCTCGTAATAGATATGATAGTAGCAAGCGTTTTACTATCGATGGGTATGATGATGCTGCCGCCCGTGATGGTTTCTATGCCTTTCAAGATAATCCTGTTCGTTCTTGTCGACGGATGGCATCTTATAGCAAAGCAGCTCGTTTCATCGTTCAACTGAAAGGATTTGTCTTTTGAATGCAGCTACGGTTATAGATATGGGTCGTGATGCTTTGATCGTGACGCTAATCGTTTCGGGGCCAATGCTTATTGCGGGATTACTTATAGGCTTATTGGTCGGAGTGTTTCAGGCGGTTACCCAGATTCACGAGATGACCCTGACCTTCATTCCGAAGATACTTGTCATGGTGCTGGTGTTTCTGGTGATGCTTCCCTGGATGCTTCTAAAAATCGTCGAATATACTTCGGCTGTGTTCAATACCATTTCAAAGGCGGCCGGATCGTGAATACTCTTCCGTTTACAGTAGATCAGGCCGGTTTATTTTTTCTTATTTTCGTCAGAGTTATAACGATTATCGCTTTTTTACCGGTTTTCGGCTCATTTGCGGTACCGCCTCAGGCAAAGGTCGCATTTTCCCTTATTCTTACAATTCTTATTTTTGCGACAGATATTCCTAAAATTAAGGCCGTAGGTTCCGATTTCACGCTGCCGCTTTTCGGATTACTGATAGTAAAGGAAGTACTGGTCGGAATCGCCGTCGGTTTCGTAGCCTCTATGCTTTTCACCGCGGTCCAGTTTGCCGGAAGACTTGTGGATACCGAAATCGGTTTCGGCTTCGTCGAGCTTATCGATCCAATGAACAACGAAACGGTAACGGTACTGGGACAACTTCAGGTTATTCTGTTTACGATACTTTTTCTGACATTCAACGGACACTACTTCATGCTTCTTGCAATAGAACGCAGCTTCGAACTAATACCTCTGCTTGGCGGCGTTCTTCCCGGAAATAAAGTCGCCGAACATATTGTTTCAATAACCGGAGCGGTTTTTGAAACCGCTCTTAAATTATCTGCGCCTGTTTACGTAACGCTGATATTATCGGAAGTCGCTTTGGGTGTTGTTGCCAGAACCGTGCCTCAGATAAACATATTTTTCGTAGGAATGCCCCTCAAGATTGCGGTGGGGCTCCTAAGCATGGCGCTGGCGCTGCCCATGCTCGGGATGCTTTTCAGGACGACGGTCAACAGACTTATGGAAGATATCTGGAAACTTCTGTTTATTATGGCCTGAAAAGCTAAAACATAGGAAGATTTTAAGGTATGGCTGAAGAATTCGCAGAAGAAAAAACCGAAGCGCCGTCGGAAAAAAAACGGCACGACGCACGTGAAAGAGGAAATGTCGCCAAAAGTACGGAGGTCAATTCGGTTTTGGTTCTGCTCAGCGCTGTTTTGACTATCAGACTTTTCGGCGGATGGATTTTCAGAGAGATCGCTGCAGGCACAACCAATATGCTTTCGTCAATATCGGATTCGTCTATGAGCGTGGAGCGTTTTACTTTTCTTACATACAAGGCACTTTCTATTACGGCCAAAGCTACGCTTCCTATAGCACTTACGATTCTGATAACGGGTGCTGTAGCCAATATCGCACAGATCGGATTCCTCTTTACATTCAAGCCGCTCGAGCCCGACCTCGAAAAAATCAATCCGATCAAAGGTTTCGGGAGACTCTTTTCTTTCCGTTCACTGTTTGAGACATTAAAAAACATAGCGAAACTTGTCGTCATAGGAATGGTGGCTTATATCTCTCTGAAATCGGATTTAGACGATATGATGCATCTTTCCGATATCTCTGTAGCGGCAATATGGGCGTTTATGTTAACATGCGGCTTTAAATTACTTTTAAAAATCGTACTGGTTCTTATAATAATTGCGGTGCTCGATTACGCATATCAGCGTTACGATTACGAAAAAAGGCTGCGGATGAGTCGCCAGGAACTTAAAGAGGAGCGAAAACAGCTCGAAGGTGATCCGCAGATCAAGGCGAGAATACGTTCCCTGCAGCGTGAAATGGCACGTCGGCGCATGATGGAGCAGGTTCCGAAAGCGACCGTTGTGGTGACAAACCCTACATTCATCGCCATAGCTTTACGTTATGAACCGGATAAACATGACGCCCCCGTTGTGGTTGCTAAAGGAAAGAGGCTGATCGCGGAACGAATAAGAGAACTTGCGGTTCGCAATTCCGTTCCGATTGTAGAGAACAAACCTCTCGCCAGGGCAATGTACGACAAGGTAGAGGTAGGCTCTCAAATACCCGTCGAGTTTTTCACCGCGGTTGCGGAAATTATGGCATACGTCTATCGTCTGAAAAACAGGAGCGCTGCATGAGTAAGGCAAAAAAAATATCGAAAGCGGTTTTAGATTCGGCTTGCGCCTGCCTGCTGTTATGCGCTCCTTTTCCCACCGATCCGTTGGATGAAGAATCAACGGTTTTCCGTTTAAGCCTCGAGGAGATCGGCAGGAAAAGCGCCGAATTTTCAGGCGCACCCATCGAAGCAATCATCGAACTCGATAGGGATACTTCCTTCGGGTCCATCTACTGGCATACGGGTCAGGGAGATCCTCCAAGATGCGCGGACACTGCCTTTAACAAACCTTCCAAGCGGTTTACCGCGGTTTTGTTCTGGACCAAATATCCACTTGTAAAAGATTCTTCCGACAACTGTTATTACGACACCATCTGGGCAAGTATGGGCGGAGGGGTTAAGAAAAGCAATAAGGTACGTGTCAAGGTGACCAACCTACCGGTCTTTATAGATAGTTGCCGATTCGATTCGTCGCTTTTCCGGGGAAACGATACATTATGGTTATGCTCTCTTTCCGCCAGGCTTAAAGACTCTTATCAGCTTAATGTATATGCCCGCGATCTCGATAATAAAACCGTATCCCTTCAGATAATAGGAAATAAAGGAATAATCATTCGCAGCGGCGTACAGGCTCTTTCTATGAAATATGAACCTCCGGAAGGAGATTTTATCGATACTATAAGGTTTATTGCATCCGACCATAAGGGCGGTCAGGCAATACGCACGCTTATTATCAGACATATTACTCCTAACACGCCTCCCATTATCGACAGTATTCAGGTTAATACGACCATGCTTAAGACCTCTTCGATGGTCGGAGGCATATACAGGGTGGGTTTCCCGGCTTTCGATACCCTGAGGTTAAGACTATTCGCTCACGATTCGGGCGGAAGCATAAGCAGAGTGGCATGGAGAGCGAAAACAAACAGGCTGGTCGTAGATTCCGTAAACAATATGCTGGCTTTATTTATTTGTTCAGGCGGTAGTTGCACTGACACCTTAAGGGATACCTCGGTGGTAGTGGATACCATTACGATAACCGTATCCGACAACCGCGGCGACAGCACGGTAAGAAGAATCGAATTGTCGAAAGGAACTATTAATCAGCCGCCGCAGATCAAAAAATTACAGTTCGGCTCCTCTGCGGTGGTTTTATCGGATACGTTTGCAAACGTCAAAATAACCGGAGGCGCCGAATATTTGATAAAAGTAAATGCTTCCGATCCGGAGAAAAAGCCGCTCACGACGGTCTGGAGTTGTTACCCTTCGTCACGCCTTACCGGAAAAACCGATTCTACTGCTCGTTATACGGCTCCGGAAAGACTCGATACCGACACCGTAAAAATAAGCGTTTCCGACGGTATCCTTACGGTTAATATTATTTTACGGATCGTAATAGACGACATTATTCCGGTATTCGACAGCATTGTGGTGAAAGGCGGAGATACGGTGCTCAAGGGCGCGGATACGGTTTTCTCCGTTTCTGTTTCGCCTAAAGATACTCTGTTATTTATTGCATTTGCAACCGACCGCGACAGTGCCGACTCGATGATATATTCATGGTCCTCGGGAAAGGAGGCACGGTTCATATTACGTTCCGGAAACAAGGCCGGATATGTCTTGCCCGATACGGCGTTGAGAGACACCGTTGCATTGACTATACAGGACGGGGGTGTGAAGCTATCAAGAAAAATAGTCGTCAAACCGGCAAACTCCGCGCCGGTAATAGATAGTATTACCGCCGAAGGGAAAAGACTGAGTATGAACGGGGGCTTTTTCCGGCACACCGCCGCTGCAACCGATACTATAGAATACAAAGTATCCGCCCGCGATCCCGACGGGGATAAAATCTACTATAAATGGAATGCCGCCGATACTACGCTTCTTTCTTCAAAAAGCGGGGAAAGTATAGAATATAGGTGCAGAGACGCGGCTTACAGCGATACCCTGACGGTGACGGTTGAAGACGAAAACGGAAAGAATATCAGCAAAAAAATTATCGTTAAGGTTGATAAAAGGTAACTTATGAATGCTCCCGATCTCGGATCCTCTTTAACCTATGTGCTCAACACGCCGGTCGTGCGTAATCTTGCACGACAGCGCGATCTCATCGTAATTCTCGGGGTCGTGGGTATTCTTATCGTAATGATAATCCCGATTCCCACCTTTTTGATGGATTTGCTGCTTACGCTTAATCTCTGTCTGGCGCTGGTAATTCTGCTTGTTTCTATGTATACCAGAGAGGCGCTTGAATTTTCGGTGTTTCCTTCGCTGCTCCTGACCGTTACTCTTTTCCGGCTTTCGCTTAATATTGCGACCACAAGGCTTATTCTCAGCCAGGCCGACGCGGGCAGGGTGGTGGCCGTATTCGGCACTTTTGTGACAAAGGGGAATATGGTGGTGGGCGCCATCATATTTCTAATAATCGTAATAATTCAGTTTGTTGTGATTACAAAGGGCGCAGGAAGGATCGCGGAAGTGGCGGCAAGGTTTACTCTCGATGCAATGCCCGGGAAGCAGATGGCGATCGACGCGGATCTGAATGCGGGACTCATAAACGAAGAACAGGCGCGGCAAAGACGAATGCAGATCGCCCGTGAAGCGGATTTTTACGGGGCAATGGACGGAGCGTCGAAATTCGTACGCGGAGACGCCATTGCCGGTATTATGATAACCCTTATCAATATTCTCGGGGGTTTTATAATCGGCGTAGCCCAGATGAGAATGCCCTTTTCTACCGCTCTCACCACGTATACAACGTTGACTATCGGCGACGGGCTCGTTTCGCAGATCCCCGCGCTGATGATTTCGACCGCCGCAGGTATTCTGGTCAGCAGAGCCGCGTCTCAAAGCGATCTTGGCAGAGAAATCACTTCGCAGCTTTTCTCAAGACCGCGTGTACTCGGCATTGCCGGCGGTCTGATGCTCTTTTTCTCCCTGATACCTGGTTTTCCTAAGGCGCCGTTCATCGTCCTCGGACTTTCGAGCCTGGCCGCAACATGGATAGGCACACGGCAGCGAAGGGAGGAAATACGCGTTCGTGAGACCGCCGAGGCGGCGCCTAAACATAAGGAAGAGCGCATCGAAGATTATCTCCATGTGGATCCGATGGAACTGGAAATCGGTTACGGACTCATACCTCTTGTAGACGTAAAGCAGGGAGGGGATCTCCTCGACCGTATCACAATGATAAGACGACAACTGGCAACCGAGCTCGGCATAATAATTCCTCCAATTCGAATCAGGGACAATATTCAGCTGAAACCCAACGAATACCGGATCAAAATAAGAACCGTTCTGGTGGGAAGCGGCGAACTGATGAGCGGGGCATACCTTGCAATGGATCCGGGAAACGTAACCAGAAAAATACGCGGTATAGCCACCGTAGAACCGGCTTTCAATCTTCCCGCACTCTGGATCACCGAAAGCCAGAAAGAGGACGCGGAGCTTGCGGGATATACCGTCGTGGAGCTTCCGGCCGTACTGGCGACTCATCTTACCGAAGTCATTAAGACGCACGCAGCGGATATTCTTACTCGTCAAGACGTAAGATCGCTTCTCGATATGGTAAAAGAAAAGAATCCTACGCTGGTCGACGAACTTGTACCGTCCGTCTTATCGGTAGGCGATATACACAAGGTGCTTCAGAATCTGCTGCGTGAGCGGGTGTCGATCCGCGACCTGGTGCTTATTCTCGAAACTCTGGCAAATGTCGCTCCACGCAATAAGAACATAGAAATACTTACCGAATATGTAAGAAATTCGCTTGCCCCACGGATATGTGAAACCTACAAGAACGCCGATAATATTATTCCGGTTATTACTCTTGATCCAGGACTTGAAGCAAAGCTCGAAAGCTCTCTTCAGGAGGTGGAAGGAACGGTGAGATTCGCGCTTTCTCCTTCCGAGGTTGGAAGAATAGTAGAAAAAACGTCGGCTGTTATAGATCAGGTTAAAAAGACGGGCGAAATACCGGTAGTTTTATGTTCTCCTACGATCCGGAGCCAGTTCAGACGGCTGATGGAAAGCAGCCACAGTGAACTTGTGGTTCTGTCGTATAATGAAATAGTTGCAGGGGTTGAGATCAGATCGCTAGGCATGGTGTCATTGTAAGATAAAGGGGAAAGACGGGAGAATATGAGAATAAAAAAATTTACGGCAGGCAGTATGCGCGAGGCGCTTATGCAGATAAAGAGTGATCTGGGCGAGGATGCGATCATTCTTAAAACGCGCAGACTACCTAAAAAATTATTCTCGCTCGGACGGCATGACAGTGTTGAGGTTACGGCCGCGGTCGATGAAAATGCGCCGGGCCAGCCTGCCATGCCGCCTATTAATCTACAGTCAACCGGCGTTTATTCCCGTCCGCGTCCTTCAGGTTCCGTAATCACCGAGGATCGGGTATCTTCTGTCGAAATAAGGCCCTGGACGCCGCCGGCGGCGGAAGGAGAAAAAGGGGATGAACGTATCGCAAGAGAACAGCGCAGAAGCGAAGACCGCCGTAATCAGACGGAGTTGCTTGAACTGAGGGAGGATATCCGGAAATTGCGCGAAACAATAAAAGAAATTCTCCAGAGCGGCTCAACCGCCGCTTCGGGAGGTTTTTCCGGAGGATGGGCGTTTCTTTACAAAAAGCTAATCGATTCAGAAGTTAAACCGTCGGTCGCGGAAGAACTGCTTAAAAAGGTCGGTTCGGCCGATATCATGCTTTCCGATTCGGAAGCGGAGAAAAAATTTACTTCGGTGCTCAACTCTTTTTTTCAGGTTTCGGGCCCATTAAAACTGAAAAAAGAGGGGCCGGTAGTCGTTGCATTCGTAGGCCCGACCGGCGACGGAAAAACAACGACACTTGCAAAACTGGCTTCTCATTGCCGTATCGTAAAAAATAAAAAAGTCTCGCTTATTACAGCGGATACCTACAGAATTGCGGCTATAGAACAGATAAGAACGTTTGCCGATATAATAAAGGTACCCCTGCAGGTCGTTTTCTCACCCGATGAGGTACAGGACGCCATAAAGGAATGCGCTTCCGACGAGATAGTGTTTGTAGATACCGCGGGAAGAAGCCGCAGTAACAGGGATCACATGGAGGAACTTCAGAAACTAATTTCCGAACTGCGCCCGGACGAGGTTCATCTGGTGCTTAGCGCTACGACAAAGGATTCGGATCTTCTCGATTGCATCGAACGATACCGTTCTTGCGGCGTCAACCGGCTGCTTTTTACCAAACTTGACGAAACCCGGAAAATAGGCAATATTCTGAATACGGTTTATCAATGCGGTCTTCCGGTGTCGTATTTTACCATAGGTCAAAGCGTTCCCGACGATATAGAGGTCGCTCAGACCGGCCGTTTTATTCAAAGACTTATGGAGGGATGTTCACTGTGAAAGACCAGGCACAGCCCCTTCGTGAATTGGCCCAACGCCGCAATATCGACTCCGCCATTAACTATTCATCCGCTTCAGATCCTAAGCCGTTAATTAAACTGCAAAAGACAATTGCCGTTACAAGCGGGAAAGGAGGGGTCGGAAAGAGTAATATGGCGCTTTTCCTTGCGGCAGCCTTCGCTGCGGAAAAGAAGCGCATTTTACTGCTCGATGCTGATCTCGGGCTTGCAAATGTCCACATATTGCTTGGACTGGCCCCGCGGCGGACTTTGGCCGATGTAGTGGATGGCGTATGCTCTATAGACGACACCATTACAACAGTAGAGGGAGGATTCGATCTCATCCCAGGCGCCTCCGGCATAGAAAAAATGGCGAATCTCTGCTCCGACCGCCTGTCTGTACTCCGGAAAGACTTTCTACGTCTCGAGCAACGTTATGAAATGCTTCTTATCGATACGGCCGCAGGCATAGGATCCACGGTGGTCCAATTAGCCTCATCGTCCGATCTGGCAATTGTGGTGATGACTCCTGAACCTACCTCCCTTGCCGATGCTTATGCAATGGTAAAAGTGCTTCATGAAAGAGCCGCGAAACGAATAGGCATTATTGTCAATATGACGACGTCGGAACGCGAAGGTATGGAAGTATTTGACAAACTGAACGCTTTGGTGTTAAAATTTTTACGTTATCGTATCGAACGGTTAGGTTCCGTACCGTATTGCAGGGATGTTGCACAATATGTGAAAAAGCAACGTCTGTTACTCCTTGAAAAAGGGGATACGCCCTTTGCACGGCGAATAAAAAATATCGCCAAACGAATCGGCGGTGAAACGGCGGCAGATAGGAAGAGGGGCTTTTTCGAGAGAGTTTTGAATTTCAGCCGTTAATAGAATAACTATTTTGGCGGGAAGTTACGGGAAAGTGTGAAGAAGTGGATTAATCGTTGTGCAAGAATATTAGGAGGAGCCGTATTTTTTGCGGTTCTGACCGGAATGATGTTCCGCCCGGAAGCATGGGCGTATCCTGACTGTTTTGTCGTTCTTGCCGAAGCTTTTATATTCGGACTTGCGGCCTGGTTAGTGGGCATAGTGGTTTTTGATATTTTACTAAAAGGAATATGTTCCGATATGGAAACAGAAAACCCCGACATACTGCTGGAAGGAGGCATACTTCAGCATTTCACTATGATGAAGGAGCAGCTCCTGCCGGGAGGAAGCGAAATGCCGTTTTACGACAGGAAGCCGGGGAAAAAGAGCGATGGAAGAATGAAGAAAAGATGACGGAACGAAACAACGGAAAATGACGAATTGATAAATAGGAGTATAAATAATCATGCCCGGTCTTGACAATCTATGGCGTGAATACAGGGAGAGCGGGTCGAAAATCGCAAAAGACAAGCTCCTGGTTGAATACGCCTATCTGGTAAAATTCATCGTAAACCGCCTGGCAATAAACCTGCCCTCTTCGGTCGACCGTAACGATCTGATCGGCGCCGGAGTGCTGGGGCTCATAAAGGCCGTGGAGTCGTATGAACCGGAAAGAGGGTTCAAATTCGAGACTTTTGCGGGGCATAAGATACGTGGGGCGATACTTGACGAATTGCGTGCTCTGGACTGGGTGCCCAGATCGGTGCGACAGAAATCGCGTGAATTGCAGCGCGTTTATGCCAGACTTGAAAACCGTCTCGGCCGTGTTCCTTACGACGATGAGGTGTGCGCGGAACTCAATATTTCTCTTTCAGAATACGAAGAAATGCTTGCAGAAGTAACACCCACAACCATAATATCGCTCGAAGAGGCCATGCCCGAGCGCGGTACCGATTCAAAAGAACTTAAAATAATAGATTCCATTGAGGATCCCGGAAGCGAAAACCCGCTTAAAGAGCTCGGTTTCACTGAAGTAAAGAACATCCTTAAAGAGGCGATAGCCAACCTGCCGGAGAAGGAGAAACTGGTTATTGCTCTTTACCACTACGAAGAACTTACTCTCAAAGAAATCGGAGTTGTGCTGGATCTTACCGAATCGAGGGTAAGCCAGATACACTCAAAGGCGATACTCAAACTTCGATCAAAGTTGTTGCAGCGTATTAATGCCTGAAGGAGTATTATGAGCGAAATAAACCTGCAGCTTTCGATGACCAACCTCACCCAGATGGATCGCATTCAGAACGATGCTCACCGTTCTCCTATGGTTCATCAAGCGCAGAACGCGCAGAAGAACGAAGACGAGACGGTAAAGCGTATGAATATGCCCGTTGAGCCCGAAAACGTCGAGAAGAAGAAAATCGACCCTGACAGAGAAAGGCGCGAACATCGGGAACAAAAAAGGAAAAAATCGCATGCTGAAAATAAGAAAGAGGATAAGACTCAGACAAACAATTCAGTATCGTTTATAGATATAAAAGTATAAGTACAATAATATAGCGGATACGATTATGGCACCGAACACAAAGAGCCCCGACGCAAGACGAATCAGACGGATCACAGAAAGCCTTATAGGACTGCCGACTCTTCCTACTGTCGTTGCAAAGATGATAGAACTGGTGGATAATCCCCGTACATCCGCTTCGTCGCTTGCAAGACTCATATCCACAGATCAGGCTCTGACTGCAAGAATCCTGAAACTTGCTAATTCCGCCTACTACGGTTATTCGCGTGAAATATCAACCGTAAACATGGCGATCGTTGTGCTCGGCTTCAATACCGTCAAGGATATGGGTCTCTCTCTTTCGGTATTCGATGTTTTTAAGACCGGCAAATACAATTCTCTGTTCGACCTGACCCGCTTCTGGGAACACTCGATCGCATGCGGTATCGCCTCCCGCATGCTCGCCAGAACCTACCGGTCACGCTATAGCGGCGAAGCTTTTGTTGCCGGTCTGCTGCACGATATCGGAAAAGTGATACTTAATCAGTATTTTCAGGAGGACTTCATAAAGATTATCGAAACACAGAGAAACGGGATCACCCTCGAGGAGGCCGAAAGCGGCATAATCGGTACAAACCATACGGAAATCGGGTCGTGGCTTGCCGAAAAATGGAACCTTCCCGCTATAATTTCCGATACGCTGCTTTACCACCATGAACCCTGGAGTTCCCCTAAAGAGAAACTGTTTATTTCAACAGTATGCCTTGCCGATCATATTTGTCATCTGTGCGGTTTCGGCCACTCCGGACGGTTACAGCCTTCGGAGCCGGATAAGAGACTGTGGGATATTTTTCAGGAGGAAAACGTACCCCTCGAGGCGGCTGACCTGCCTAACCTGCAAACCGAATTTCTGCTTGAATTCGACAAATCCGAAGCATTCATTTCCTCATTGCGCCAGACTTCCGAATAATACATGCCGCACCGCCACCGGACAAATACATTTACACTTTCCATTTTATATATTTTTTAAATCGAAGATTTAGAGAAACGTTTTTCCGATTTATTTATATTAAAGCGACATTGCTTCGATACAAAATAATAATTTACAAATGAACAAGAAACGTCTGAAGGGTGTTTTTATATTTATTGTTTATTACAGGCAGGGTAGAAAAATATGAAAAATATCGTAATTAATGGTTTGCTTCTGTTGTTTACGGCGGCTGCTATTACGGCAGGCCCGAAAATCCGGTTTGAAAAAAAGGAAGTCGATGCGGGCAAAGCCGAGGAAGAAAAGAACTTTGTCGTAGAGGCAAGCTTTATTTTTAAAAATACAGGCAATTCAGATTTAAAAATCGAAAAAGTCATACCTGCATGCGGATGTACGAAAATCATAAGCTACGATTCCCTAATACCGCCTGGAAAAACAGGAAAGATGAATGCCGAAATGCGTCTTGAGGGTTTTCGTAGCGGTCCAACGGCAAAGGCTGTTACGGTATTATCGAACGCCGAAAACGAGCCGGTTGCAAAACTGGTGATAAAAGCGACAGTACGGGAGCTTATTACAGTATCGGAGCCATATATTTCGTTAAATGCAAACTACCCATCGCCGAAAACCGTTCTACTGTCTTCGGGTAAGAAAGATCTGGAAATAAAAGAAGTGATATTTATTGCCGAAAAAGACTCCAACACCCCTTTGCCCAACTGGAAAACCGATATACCAGTGGTTATATCTTTCAAATGGACTGCTCTGGATTCGACGTCAAACGACGGTTACAGGTTTTACAAACTCGATCTTTTCATGCCTTCAATAGAACATTCGGTTCGGGGCGTTTTATACATCAAAACCAATCACCCTCAAAAACCGCAACTCGTTATGTGGGGAAGCCTTCTGAAATAAAAACAATGAAACGGGGACGCCCCATGCCTACCTCCGGAACCGGCTAAAAACGTACTCTATCGTAGAGTAAGGAAATATGCTCACCGCCCTGTGGAATCGAGGCCTATAATACAAATGACGCCTTTTCAACCTGCGGAAGCGGTTCGTGCTGGGAGAAAAGAGAGAACAAACGTATACTTTATCATTTTGTGCCCGCCTACGGCGCACACCTGTTTCTTATGACAAGTATATTGACATTGGCTATATTAAAGCAACAAATTTTCATTAATTGAAAAACAGTTTGAAATTCCGGCCCATCCAGCCGAAATTAGCCTCATATCCGGCCGACAAAATCGCCGAACTCACGCCTGTCAAGTAGAAAAGCAATCGGGATACCTCGTAAATCAGGATGGGTTCACTGAAGGGATACTTATTATAGCGCCGTCTCCTACATCATACCCAGTAACCGAAAACGACCGTGTGATACCATGGGATGCAGAGTAAAATAGGGAAAACATAAAAAATATTCCCTTAAAGTAATCTCTAATACCGCTTTCTTTCGATACCTTTTACCTCAGTGGAAAAAGTATTAGGAGGTGTTCCTTGGTATTGACAGTATGCAACTATGATCAACCAGCCAACCTCTTCTCCGCCAAGTGCCTCTCTATCTCCTCTCTCGTCCTGAATCGCATACCTCTTCCTCCTTGCCTGCTATTTGAAATATTTGCAGGCTCGTAGGAAGAAATATCAATCATGATATCAGAAAGGGAAAGATGGGCCCACTGAAAAGTGATACATTCAATCCAAAGCATATATACCGGTATACCGGGTTTTGGCAGTAATCGATTTGCCCCTACTACTGTCCTTCCGGGGGGCACATCTTTTGTAACCACCGTATTGCACCTACAGTTGCCCCTCTCCCGACTCGGACAAGCCCAAGTATTTAAGCACCAGCTACAAGATAAGCACCGTCCTCTATAACCGGAGCCCCCCCTTCCAAATAACGCCCCCTAAGGTAACTTGGTTTCCAATCACAACATTGAAAGGTGAGCGATTTAGTGAACACGAAGTTATGCTACACCCGGTTTATTAAAAGTGGTGTAGTATATACTTAACCAAGAGGATATGTCCATGAATCGCACACGAAGTAACTTTGATGCTGAATTCAAACGGCAAGCTGTTCAAATGGTTCTTGTTGACCGGAAAAGCTACCAGGCCGTAGAAAAAGCTCTTGGCAATAGTAGTTTATCGCTGTGGCCGTGAAGCTAAGGCGGAACCCCGGTATTGTTTTTCTGGTAATGGAAAAATAATGCACTCCAAAACAGATGTCCATGCTTCGACTATGCTCGCCAACCGTAATTTTATTGACTCTGCTCCGAATAAAATCTGGGTGGGAGACATTACGGAGATAATGACCTTGGAAGGGTTGTTGTACATGGCTTTTGTTCTTGACCTGTTTCCCCGTTTTATGGTTGGATGGGCAACATCTGAGAATAAAAACGTACGGCTCGTCATCGACGCCCTGGCTATGGCTGTACAGTACCGAAATCCCCCCCGGAGGATTTGTCTTTTATTCCGACCATGACAGCCATTATGGTGCTACGTTGTTCCAAGCAATTCTGCGTTTCCATGGCGGCGTTCCCAGCATGGGGCCGTCCGGCGACAGCTTTGATAATGCTGTTTCCGAAAGTTTTGTTCATATCTTGAAAGGAGAGTACATTAATCGTATAAAATTGATATCACGTGAATTTACAAATCGGTTGCTTTTTAATTTCATTGAAGTATTTTATAACCGTAAAAGAAAGCACTCAACATTGGGTTATATGGGCCCTTTTGAGTTTGAAAAAAAACGCCCAAGTGTAGCTTAACCCGTGTCCACTTTTTCGACACTAGATCAATGCAGCCAGAGAATGTATAAATAAATATTTTTTATGGAATTTAAAAGCTGAAAGAATGGCAAATCTTTACAAACAGACATTATATGAAAATCCTGCAGGTTCATAATTTTTATCAATTCTCCGGTGGCGAAGACGTCGTGTTTAACACCGAACGCGATTTGCTAGTGTCTAAGGGGCATGAAGTATTCAGGTTTGTTAAAACCAACGAAGAGATTAACGGATACAATATCATAAGGAAAATAAAGGCCTTTTACCAATCTCCTTTTTCTCCCCAAAATTACCGCCGATTTTTAGAATTGTTTACTGAAAACAAGCCTGATATCTGCCATGTTCACAACACATTCCCGCTGATTACGCCTTCTGTATATTACGCGTGCAGGGACTTCAATATTCCAGTCGTTCAGACTCTTCACAATTACCGATTGCTTTGTTCAAATGCGTGCTTCTTCCGTAATGGGAAAATATGCGAAGAATGCAAAGAAAAAAGCCCCTATCATTCCGTACGGTACGGATGCTACAGAAATTCGGTATTGCAAACATTCGCCCTGGCACGAATAGTCGAAAAAAATAGAAAATGTATGACGTGGAGTTCAAAAATAGATGCTTACATAGCTCTTACCGACTTCGCCCGGCGCAAGTTCATAGAAGGCGGGCTGCCTGGGGAAAAGATTTATGTCAAGCCCAATTTCCTCGCCGAAGATCCGGGATTTTCGGATGGCAACGACGGATATTTCTTCTTCGCAGGCAGGCTGGACAAAACCAAGGGTGTTGAAATAATGATGAATGCTTTAAAATATGGCAATAATTTCAATCTGCTCGTAGCTGGAGACGGCCCATTAAGAAATGATGTCTCCGCTGTTATTGGAAGTATTTACTGCGGTCACATCGAGCGGGAGAAAATGTTTTCAACTCTGAAAAGATGTTATGCCGTTGTTTTCCCGTCTCTGTGGTATGAAGGTTTTCCAATGGTCATCATTGAAGCGTTTGCGTGCGGGAAACCTGTCATAGCAAGCCGCCTGGGGGCAATGGCTGAAATAATTGAGGACGGCAGAACCGGACTGCTTTTCGAGCCGGGAAACGCCAGAGATCTGGCGGATAAAATGAATTGGGCATTGGCGAATCCCCTCAAGATAAGAGAGATGGGGCGCAACGCGCGCCGGGAATACGAGGAAAAATACACTGCCGAGAAAAATTACGGAATACTCATGGATATCTACGAAAAAGCGAAGGCTAACGCCGGAAAATCCTGAAGAAGTACAGATACTCATTATGGACGATCTGCTGTTTTTCAGCGGTATAAAAAACAACCTTGCCGCATACGCGGCCTTCCCTTCAAGAAGAAACCCGAGGATAATTGTCCCTCTCAGGAGCTATCGTCTTTTCAAAAAAGGCTTTGAAGTACAGAACACCGCTTTATTTTTTCCTCGCCATCACCAATAATTTTGAATAACACATGAGGTAATTTTTGGGCGGCCAATAATAAAGTATAAATACCTTTTTGTTTTATGAGTCTTCCGATGAATAAAAATATCCATTATCGTTGTAAATGATATCTTTATCTTTATGCTTTGATATGAATGGGTTCCTCAAAACTCTAATTTTACGTGGATTTATACCACCATCAATAAGTTTATTTTTTAGAAAATTATCAGGCACAACAAATACATTTATTTTTTTAACTACTTTAAGACATTTTCTCATTATAAAAACTATCAAAGCATACCAAACTGAAAATATTAAATTGTTTCTTACACATTTGTTTTTAATAGCATTTAAAAAAATACCTTTTACACATTTTTCACAAATCTTATTATTTGTATATAGAGAAGCATTTGGACAAATGAATCTATAATTATATATCATTTGAATTGTATAAACATTCATCTTATTCAAAGCTAGATAAATAGAAGGGCTTGAAATTACAAATGTATTTTGATAAGTTATGTTATTATCTTTAACAATTAACCTTATCCATAAGGTAATGAACTTTAATTTATAATTACGATCGGTATAATTCAATAGCTTCTGATATTCCTATAAAGAAATTATTTGTCATATCTTCTATAGTATACCTTTTAGAAGAACTAAAACAGTTTTCTTTTAAGTGCGTTATTTTTTCATTATCATTTAATAAGTCAATAACAGCATTTGTAAAATCATTTAAATCATCTTTTGTTATTATACCATTAATGCCATTATCCAGGTAACATATTTCTGGACTATGTAACGTACAGTCGGTTGTAATTAAGGGTAATCCAAAAATAAAAGAATCTACTATAACCAACCCAACAAGTCCCGGCATTAATAATAATTTCGAGATTAATAAATAAGGTACTTTTTCTTTTTCATTTTTTTTACCCAGATAGTGCACCCATCTATTATTATTTTCGAAGTCAACCACAATATCTTTATCAGGACCATCCCCAATTAATATCATTTCAAAATCAGGAACTTTTTCTTTTATTATTTGTAATGCTTTAATAAGAAAATCCAATCTTTTTTCTTTATACATACCCCCAACATAAATACATACATTATCACTTTTGATATTCAACTCTTTTTTTATTTCTTTCAATTTAACACCATCATATTTTTGGATTTCATTTATAATATCTTGGGTATCAATAGTATTATTTATTAAGGTAATTCTATTTTCAGGCAATCCAGTTTCCTTAATATATTTTTTACTTAAAAAAAAAAAAAAAAAAAACCAATATACCCTTTTTGTGTATTGTTTCTTGAAAAATTCCGATATTTTTGATATTAAAGTATTATCTCTTTGAAAATTTATTCCATGCCCCCAAAATGCTAATTTTTTTAATCTAAACAAATTTAAAAACCATAAGATATGGTTAACAATGTACTTAGTAGCCTGTTCCACTATAATAAGGTCGGCATTTTTTATATATCTCCATATCGGCTGATAGTACATTTTCTTACCAAAAATGCATAACGAATAATTTTTTATTTTTATTCCCCAATCTATAACAACATCATTAAAATTTAATTGATCGTCTTCACCATAAATTAACACTAAATCGATTCCATTTCTATTGCAAATATCTTTTAATAATTCGAAGAATTTAATTCGATAAAATTTTATTGACCTTTGAATGATTACTACTTTTCTATTTTTTGCAGATTTCTTCATAAAAATAAAATTATTTTTTAATTCAATGTATGCTTTAGGCAAGGAGGGTTTATTTTGTATAATATATTTGTACCATTCATATAATGGTTATTATAAAAATTAGAATATTGTACAAGTAAACCGGCATAAGCAATAATAAACATAAAATTATAAGGTCCCCAAGACCAGTCCCCCAGGAGAAATCCCACTATAATTACTATTAAACTAAATATAAATCCTAAAAAGTTTTGAAATGATTTCATTAGGTTATTAAAGAGAGTTAAAGAAAAATTAAACAATAAAATTAAAACTAGTAATGTCACTAAGAGACCGTTTTCGCCTATGAAAATTAACGCAGAGGAGGTAATTGCAGTAAATGTTCCTGTTACCAAATCTGTATTTTCATAATATTCATACATCTTTATAAGACCAGCTTCAATTGCTAATTTAGCGCCAGTTTTAATAGCATATGGGCTAGTAAAGTTACCTGGCCCCGCTCCTACAAAAAAATTATATCCAACTATAGAATTAGTAATTAATAAAGAATATAGATAAATAGTAGGTGAAGATATCAATAAATTTTCTAATTTATACGACATTTCAATTATTTTAAATAAAAAAGGAATGATAAATATTGTGATTATTATTGATATGAAAACTGGTTTAAAACTTCGGAAAATTCTAACATTGTTTTGTTTGAAATAAATAGATAATAAAGCGAAAAAATATAAGAATATTATTTTAAGATTTAAACTAAGAATAAAGATAATAAATATTATAATTCCTTCAACTAAATATCTTTTCAAATGTTTTTTTAGAAAAAAATAAATGTCGAAACTTAAAATAATAACATAAATAAACACCAAACTGTCATTATTTTCAAATGGGAAAAATCCAGCAATATAATCACCTGGTAAATTACCCTTGATAATATCATGACTATATCTAAAAACATTATAAATAATGAAAGGTAAATTAGTATATAAAACTATTCTACAAATTTTAACTATATTTTTATATACTTTATTGGTATTTACTTTATATCTAATAATATAAAATAAAACCGAAAAAGGCCTTAAAAAATAAAAAATATTCCATAATAATGAATTAAAACTTGATTTGTTATAGATAGCAGAAACTAATATTAGGAATATAATTAAATAAA